>Ga0302309_10000152_pt1 | contig 94900 bp, 75 predicted proteins | sample III_Palsa_N1_1_FD_200453 | JGI IMG/M metagenome (GOLD analysis project Ga0302309, IMG submission 200453) | Peat permafrost microbial communities from Stordalen Mire near Abisko, Sweden - III_Palsa_N1_1 | ecosystem: Environmental > Terrestrial > Soil > Palsa > Peat permafrost | place: Sweden...
CGTAACCCTGCTATGGTGATTAAGGCGCTGGATTATCATGCTGACATTGATTTTCATGAGAAAATCGACATGCTTGCCCAGAACTATCGATGGAAAAATATCGAAAAGCGATTAAACGAAATGACTTTACATCCGCATACTTTGTTTCGTGATACACCTGATACAAAGCCGGAACAGGAGAAAATCCAAGGGGAAAACTATAACCGGGGGCGTGGATTGGGTAGGTAATATTGTCAATCAAATTATATTCCATATTAAATGAGCTTAGCAAAGTTTCAATTAATATTTTATCTTTGTTATAACGATTAGAGGCTTTGGCGTCATTCGAGTGATTCGTTGAGTTCATTACATTGCTTTTTATAAAGCATTATATATTAAGGGATTAAGAGCCGGGTTCGATTCCCGCTCTGAGTACAAAATCGATGACCGTAAGTTGAACGTATGTTTGGCTTACGGTTTTTTTGTTATGAAGCCTTTCGGTTTTTTTATACTTATCTTTAAAGTAAATATTCAATTGATTTGGCAAATCGACTTTTCATATTATTGTTCGCATTTTGTTTTAATTATTGCGCCGCTCAATCCAAACTTGGAAATGATACCATCCATTTTGGAAAATTTAACGGAATAATAGCCGACTCACTGTACACACCATTTGGAAGCAGAAACATTTTTCCAAAAAATCGGTTCAAACCTACTCTTTCCCAAGTCAGAGAATTTGAAGGTACTTTTATTGAGCAGTATGGAAATGCTATTAAAAAAAGTCATGAGTTGTTTTATGATCAACATCATAATCAGGGTGTTGAAGATGAGAAATGGTTAACTGACTATAAAGACGGCAAAAAAGACGCTGAACAAAGTGTGAAGCGTTTAAAAAAAGAATACAACGATTATGACAGATTTTATTACGGATATATCGGCTTCAATGGAGTTCGATATATAAGAATTGAATTTGTACCTCACAAAGAAAAGTGGGTAGCGATTCCCGGTGCCGGAGAATCTCAACTTTATAATTTACCACCGATAGTTTACAATTTGGCTCAACACAACCTTAGTCTTGCAGGATGGACTGGTGAACGTGATGAATAGTGACAAAACGTTTGTAAAGTTTGCTATCTCTCTTAAAACAATCAAGTTCGTATTAATCTAAAGCCACAATTACTCGTAAGTCGTCAATAAAATGTCCCGATATCTGTATTTCCTCGAGTACAATTTATGACAAGTAGCCAATTTTATTGGCTACTTTTTTTATGGAGCATTTTTATTAATAACAAGACGATTATATTACCTGTATTTATTCAAGAAGCTTAATACAACCTTATTAAACTCTTCTGGTTTCTCTTGTGGTGCGTAATGCGTTGCATTTTTTATAATCGCCACGTCCGAATTTTTTATATTACTGGCAATCTCCTGCGTGTGCTCGCGCTTAATTACGTCCTTTTCACCAGCTATAACTAACACAGGTGACCCGATACCTTTTAAGTCGCTATTAACAATGTTGGGTTCATTAATTAAAATAGATAAAAGCTTAAGCTGTTCAACTGATTGCTGATCGGTACGTCCAGTGTGCCTGTTTATTGATTTTTTAATATCATTAAGTACTATAGTATCTACGCCTGATGGGTTTAAATTTGCGCCCATTGTAACCAAGTCCTTTACATAAGCGGGGTATTTAATAGCCATGGTTAAACCGGTGTTCCCGCCATCGCTCCAGCCTACAATGTTTGTTTGTTTAATATGCAACGAGTCAAGCAATGCTTTCATATCTTCTGCAAATAAGTTGTAGGTTAGCGGCCCTGTTGAACTGTCCGTACTTTTGCCTTGCGCGCGCGTATCAACCGTTATAACCCGATAGGACTTAGCAAAAACAGGTATTTGTTTATAAAAGGCAGCTATTGATTGTCCGTTACCATGAAGTAGTAGCAAAGGTTCACCGCTTCCATAGGTTTCATAGTATATTTTTGCATCTTGCAATTGCAGATATTTCCCTGTTTGGCTATTGCTTCCGTAACCTGATGCTACTGCTTCTTCCAAGTATTTTGAATAGGCCAGGTAGTTTTTCAAGCTATCGCTTAATTCCTCTTTTTCATTCACGCTTTCACCTTCTTTATCATCTCCTTTAAAACTATCCGCAGTAAGATTAAAAGCGACATAAGAGGTCGAAACTTTTCTCCAATCCGCCTGGCTTTTATTTCTGAAAAACATTGAATGCAAAGGGTTAGGTGCAACTGACACCCCAAATGATGAACGTGCAACATTGTCTATCTTCACGCTTTTAACCCATTGTATCGCGACAGCGATCTTATCATAACCCTCAAGGTTGATGTTATACTTGGATAAATCTACTTTCCGCCAGCCTTTTGACTGTGTTACATCAAACAAAATATCTTTGTTTACAATCAGTTCTCCAGGCTGACCATCCTTAACACTATAAAAATTCAACCGGAATTTGACCCGCTCAAAGTCGTTAAATATGACGAGCATATTGAAGTCTTTGATATAACAATGTTTATCAATAGACAATATAGTGGCCTGTTCATTGCCTAAATTATCATTGATCAGATCTTTCTGTGTAAACATATTAGCAGTCATCATCGTACTGCTGCTGGTACGTCCAAATACCTTTGTTTTATATTTCTCCGGTTTTATCGTAACTTCTTTCAGCGGTGTATTTAATGGCGTTAAGTTAATGGTTTGGGAGCCATTTTTAAATTTCGCTAAGGCAATAATAGCCTGGTAATATCCTATAGAAGTAACTAATAACTGTTCATTTGCATTTAATAAACTTGCATCCACAGTAAAATGAAATATTCCATTTTCGTCCGCCACACTCCCTATATTTTTCCCCTTGATCCCTAATGATGCAAAAGGTACCGGCTGATGAAGTTTACTATCAATAATATTGCCTTGAACCGTTATGACCTGGGCGCAACTAACATAACTGATAAAGCTTAGTAGTAATATTGATATGGCCTTTAGGTTGATATTTAGCATAATCGCTTAGCAATAAGTTTTGCTAAAGATAATTGGATATTAAATGCTTATTTAGATTAGTATTGTTAAATAAGGTTAAATATACACCGCCAACAGCATGGTGCTTGGGGCGTCAATAGTTTGAAGTCAGCAAAAGCTATCAATATCATAATATTGCTATGGTTCAATTCAAAACGGGTTAGATATTTCAAATCGGCCCTAATCATCAAATAGAGTGGCCAAACGTCTCAAGTCATTTAGAAATTGGTTCGTGGGGACTGCGGCCTTGAGTACAATTTATGACTTTTGGAACTTCTTTTTTTAGGAAAAAGGTTAACTTAGCAACTATAAAAGTTAGGTAATGAACCCGGTAACATTCAGCCTTAGCGTATGGATTACAAGCTTGTTGCTTGGACCTTTCGCTTATTATCTGCTTCAACTTATTATGGAGCCGCAATATCATCATCATTTCGGGTATGGTTTATACTATACTTTTGCATTTAGCTTGCCAAGTTTAATTTTATCTATTTTGATTGTATATTTAATAAGGCACATATCAACCAATCAAACCATCCAGAAAATAGCGCTCTCATTAGCGGGAGTTGTGCTCATCGCAACACCGCTGTATCTTATCGATAGCGGACAGCAAATATTAGAGTATTCTATCGCCTATAGCAGCATAACAGTTATTGCAATATGGGTATATCCATTAGGCCAACGAATTTGATTCTGCGACCTATAAAAATGGCCTGGTTTAATTAAAAACGGGTTAGATATTTCAAATCGGCCTCAATCATCAAATAGCGTGGCTAACCGTTTCAGGTCTTCTAAAAATTGGTTCGTCGGGATGTCGGGTTTGAGTACAGACCGGGAAAGTTGCAAATGACTGCAATCTTTCCCGGTTTTTTTATGCCTTAATTTCTTGTTTATCAGGTATGTCAGAGCCGCCCCTCATTCAATTTCGGGGTTCGATAATTTTTCATCGTCAAACTCCAGCTTTTCGCGCCCCATCAAACGTACTATTTACGATTTATTTACAAAGTTTACATTTTTATTTACAATCCAAATCCCCCGAGCCGAAAAATATCAAAGTAGATTTGCTGAACCAAATAATTGTAAGGTAATAAAAAAGAAAAAATTATGAAATACGCACGAGTATACGCTTTATTCTTAATGTCTGTTTTTAACACCTCCTATGGACAAACCCAAACAGCAGGAAAAAAAATTATCATCAACTCCGAAGCCAAATATGCAATTACCTCCCACGGCTCTACCACATCTGTTCGTACTATCCGCCAAGATAGAAAGGGCAACATATGGCTTGTTTCAACGGAAGGGATTATCCGTTACGATGGAAAATCTTTTACCAATCTCACAAGTAAAATAGGTTCGCACGGATTCTGGGATGTCCTGGAAGACCGACGCGGAAATTTTTGGTTCGCTACTATCGATTCAGGTGTTTATTATTACAATGGGAAATCTCTTCAACATTATACAACCCGGCAGGGGCTTGTTAGTAACTCCGTTTTTGAAATTTATGAAGATAAAGGCGGCATTATTTGGTTTGGCACTGGAAGTGGAGCAAGCCGTTATGATGGAAAATCCTTTCGAAATTTTAAAATGAAAGAAGTGCCATCCTCTGCTAATGCCGATTCAGTTTACCACAAACGGCTTCCACAAGTTCATTGGTTGGTTAATGAGACTAATGATCGTGTTCATACCATCATTGAAGACAGAATAGGAAAATTCTGGTTTGGCACATGGGGCTATGCCAGTGTTTATAATGGAAAGACATTTACCATTATAACTAATAAAGACGGAAAACCTTTTAAAAACATTCGTTCGATAATCGAAGATAAAAAAGGCAATATTTGGCTCGGCGGAGGTGGCGGTCTTTGGCGCTATGACGGCACAACATTTACCCAGGTTACCGGTAATTCTGTTGGTTATGTCTACGAAGACAGGAAAGGAAACATTTGGACAAGTTCACAAGGTGATAATAGTGAAGGTTCGGCGCTTTCGCGTTATGATGAGAAATCCTTGTCTGATAAAAAGCCAACGGCAACCGAAATTGCGTCAGGAGAAAACGGTCTTTTTGGGATTTTAGAAGCTCGTGACGGAAGTATTTGGTTTGGAGCTGATAACGGAGTGTATCGTTATGATGGAAAGACCGTTAAAAGACTTTAAGGGTAAAGGGGGGTCAGAAGTAATGTGTATTGCTTTTTAAAAATCTTAAGTAATTAAAAGAAATTATGAAATACACACACGTATATGCTTTGTTCCTGATGTTTGTTTTTAACACTTCCTGCGAAGGACAAAACAAAACAGATCTCCCAAAAGACAATATCAAGTCTGAAGACATTGTCACTTCTGCCGGACCTAACCGGATCACCCGAAATATGATACAAGATAGCAAGGGCAACATTTGGATGGCTTCATGGGATGGCATTTTTAAATATGATGCCCGCCTGCCGGACGGGCAAGGGAAATCGTTTACCAATATTACCGGTAAAGTAAGTTCGGCACGCTTCTTTTCCGTTTTAGAAGATAGTAAAGGCAACTTGTGGTTCGGCTCTATCGGCTCAGGCGTTTTTCTCTATGATGGCAAATCATTCCGAAATTTTACAACAAATGCGGGGCTTGCCGGTAATGGCGTTACTTGTATTTATGAAGATAAAACCGGTAATATTTGGTTGGGCACTGAAGACGGGGCAAGCTGTTACGATGGGAAATCCTTTCGGAATTTTAAAATGAAAGAAGGATTCACCCATAATGGTGCTGATTCTATCCACGTGTCAGTTTACGACAATGAGCTTTGGAGACATAATGATGTTAATGCTATCATTGAAGACAAAACAGGAAAACTTTGGTTTGGCACAAGGGGCTATGCCTCCGTTTATGATGGAAAGACATTTACCACTTTAACTAATAAGGACGGTAAACCTTTTACGAATGTTCGGTCGATGATCGAAGATAAAAAAGGCAATATTTGGATAGGGGGTTATGATGGCCTTTGGCGCTATGACGGCAGTACATTTACCAATTTTACGCAGAAGTTTGTTGGTTATATCTACGAAGACAAAAAGGGCAATATTTGGACTAGTTCAGAAAGTGCTAATGCCCCGGGTTGGGTACTTTCACGCTATGATGAAGAGACATTGTCTAATACAAAGCCGACGGTAACCGAAATAATAAATAAACCAGTGATCTTTGGAATTTTAGAAGATAATAAAGGAAGTATTTGGTTTGGCGCTTCAGACGGAGTGTATCGTTATGATGAAAATACTATCACGGACTTTAAAAGTAAAGAGGTTAGGAAATAACTTTTATAGCCAATAATTAAAACCACTGGATATTCTCCCCTTATGTTGGCTGGGTATTAACCATATAATTACGCCTCCGGTTTAGCGCCTGTAAAGTTGAAGTCCTGCAAAAAGCATAAGAAAGGCTAAAATGATAAATAAGATAAATGCGATTATTGTCACTAACCAGCGTGGTAATTTGTGTCCTTCAGATGAATGTTTTTCCATTTTTATGTAGTTGACTATAAATGTTAACCTGTTTTTTGCCTGCCAATTATTTGTTATAACGTATTCTCTGAATTATTATTAGTGAAGCACGAAATATTATAGATCCATTGGTTTGATGTCCGTCATCTCCTGATAACGTGTTAGCTTTAAAGGCAATATAGTTTCTTAAAACCATGGCAAATTACGACATTTTTATAAAGCAATTAGAATCTTTAGGAGAGGTTTTCAGGAAACTGCTTTTTCAAATTATGTTGTTGAAAGAATTTGGAACTACTGATATCCAGGTTGCGGAAATTGGCGATCTGATGAAATCTGGAATAGGGCTTAACTTACATGATATAGCAAGTTTAACAAACGAAGCCTTTTTAACAAGCCCTGCTGGAAAAGAAACTGACAGTCACCGATTTGAGCAATATGATCAATTTACTGGTTGAGTTAGACACGATAAAAACGGCCTTCCGGCCAAATACAATTCAAACCAATTGCTAAGCAAAGCATTGTTTTTGGAGGATTATCTCGCAACAAATCAAAAAATGGTTTATTTGGGAAATGTTGCAGCGCTGGGCGAGGCGAGGAAACTGTTGAAGTGATATAGCGTGCGTAAATATACCGTTGTGCGTTGTTTCCAACTACTGACTTTACAACGCATATAAAATATCGCTGTGTTGCGGGTTTTTCAGTTAACTTTTCAAATACCGAAGCACAACAGCCCGCGACTTAAAAACCGTTGACTCAACCAGTTTTAATTGCAATTGGAAATTGCCTCCCATGGCAAAAAACATTTTGCTTTTCCCCTATGCATAGCTTTAACATTCACCACATCATGTCCATGTTTGCACGTGGTTCAAACCCGCAGCTTTTAGCTACAACACCTTACGGTGGATTGAAACCTCTGCGCGAACAGCGGTTTCGGAGGGCTGCCTACACCAGTTGTACAGCGTCTTCTTGCGAAGTTCGTGACACACGGTTTAATTAAACATGGATATAAATCTGTTAGTCATCAGGCATTAACTTTTATATCCGGAAATTCTACTTTAAAAGTAGTTCCTAAGCCCAGTTCGCTTTGTACGCTTATTTTACCGCCTAAACTTTCCACCTGCATTTTAACCATAAACAGCCCCATTCCCTTGCCCTCTACGCTGGTATCAAAGCGTTTATACAGGCCAAATAAATTCTTAAAGTTTTTTGCGTCAATGCCCTTACAGTTGTCATCAAATAAAATCTCTAACTTATCCTGACTTTTTCTCGCAACTATAGATATAACCGGGTCAATGTTAATGCGCTTATACTTTATGCTGTTTAAAATAAGGTTGTAAAATATGCTGTGCATATAACTTTTTACCGTAAACATACCTTCAACTGATTTAAAATCAGAAATTATAGTCACATTTTCACTTTTTATCATATTGTTAAGGCTATGCGTTATATCTTCAACCAACGATTGAAAAAGCACGGTTTCGCTTTTTTCATTAACATGCCTCCTCACCTGCAAAATGTGGTTCAGGTCCATTATTATCTGGTCAAGCACATTTACGGATGTAGAAAGGGCAGATTTTACTTCCTCATGTTCGGCAATATCAAAATCAAAGCTGTTAAGCATATTTGAAAGGCCTATTATATTAGCTACCGGGGCCCGTAAGTTATGCGATACGATATAAGTAAACTGTTCCAGGTCTTTGTTTTGTTGTACCAGGTCGGCTGTTATCCTGTCGCGTTCCAGGTCTGAAATTTTACGTTCGGTTATATCTTTAAAAGCCATTATAAACCCAATATTTGTTTTTTGGTCGTTAACTACGCTTGCCCACCTTACCTCATACCATTTTACTGCATCGTTAAGTTCATAACTGGTTTCGTAAATAACCATTTCATTTCGCATTACCTTTTGAACAGCGTCCTTTAGGTTGGGTATTTTGTTTTTTGGAAAATAACTGAAAGTATTTCCGCCAATTTTTAATTTTTTATTAAATTGTTCTATACAAAATTCGTTCGCCTTTGTATTAAATGAAACGATCTTATTTTCGACATTGCATAATACATATGCAATGTCGGTGTTTTCAAAAATGGTTTGCAAATTAGCTTCCGATTGAAGTTGTAACTCTTCAGCTTTTTTGCGGGCGGTTATATCAATGTGCAATATCACCGCACCCTTTTTTGTTTTATCAACCATGGGCGCGACAATAACCTCGAACCAGGCTTTTTCGCCTTTATATAAGCAGGAGTATTCTAAGAAAAACTCATCGCTTCCTCCTGCTATTACATCTTCAATACCTTTAGCTATTTTCTTCTTTGACAGTTCAGCAATGCCGGTAGCTTTTTCGGCCAAAGCCAAATAACTATACCCAAGTCCGTATTTAGGTATGCCGAGATTATTTTCAAGTGTAAGCTTCCGCCACGATTCGTTCATCGCTACGATTTTACCAGTCTCATTAAGCAACACTATATTTGGGGGCAACGCGTTTAGTATGGCCGATTGTCTATCGCTTGCCGCCTTTAATTCCTCGATGTTGTTTTGTATTTCGTCCTGCGCAAGCTTTGACCTTGTAATATCCTGGTTAAAGCCAATTATATTCGCTGATTGTCCAATTTCATTTTTTTCAAGCTCAAATTGCGAGTGTACAAAACGCACGCTGCCATCCGCGCCTACCACCCTGAAATCCATTTCGCCGGAGTGTATATTGTAGGGAACATTTTTCAATACGCTTTCAACCCGCTTCAGGTCATCGGGATGAATGTTTTTAATGAAATTTATTACCGATGGCTCAACTTCGCTATGCTTATATCCGAGCAGTAAATATGTACCGGCAGACCAATGAGTGGTATGATTAATAATATCAACCCTCCAGGTGCCAAATTCGGCAATAAGCTCGGCTTTTGTAAATAAGTTTTCGCTGGCTACTATTTTATTTAAATAGGTTTGGTTGTCTATGAACGATTGGTATTTTTCGCGGGCATTAACTATGGCCGCAGGTAATCGCTGCAGCCTGTCTTTTAAAACATAGTCGATGGCCCCTTCCTTCATTATAGTCACAGCAAACTCTTCCGATACTGTTGACGTAATGAGGATGAACGGAATATTTATCCCTTCGTTTTTTAATATTTTTAACGCCTCGAGCGAGTTAAACGCCGGCAGCGAGTGATCAGAAAGGATAATATCGGGGTCAAACGCCGAAAGCGACTTTATAAATGCCTGGCGGTTGTCGACAACAACCTTTTCAAACTTTATGTCGGACTTTCTTAACACGCGGTCCACCAATTCGGCGTCACTTTCCATATCTTCAATATGCAATATTTTTAAGCTGCGATCCATTTTTTAATAATTATCAGGCGCACTGGTTGGTAATGAGCCAATAGAAGCCAAGTTCAGAAACCGCTTTCGCGAAACTTTCAAATTCAACGGGCTTTACTATATAACTGTTAACGCCCAGGTTATAGCTTGTAATTACATCCTGTTCCTCTTTTGAGGATGTCATAATCACCACCGGGATCGTTTTGGTTATCTCGTTAGATTTAATTTGTCGTAGAACCTCAATACCATCAACTTTTGGCATTTTAATGTCCAGCAAAATAACCTTGGGCCTGCTTTCGATGTTGCGTTCGCTAAAAGCCCCTTTTGCAAAAACAAAATCAAGTGCTTCGGCACCATCTTTTAAGTGAATTAACCTGTTTGCCAGGTTAGCCTTTTTCAAGGCACGTATAGTTAGTTCAGCGTCGTGAGGGTTGTCCTCAACTAATAAAATTTCTACTTTGTTTTCGTTCATAATTCAATTTTTTTAAAATCTAAAATAAAATGTGGCACCCTTGCCTTCTGCTGCTTCGGCTATTATTTCTCCTTTGTGTTTTTCTATTATCCGTTTTACCAATGCCAGGCCAACACCCGATCCTTCAAACTCATCCTGCGAGTGCAGCCGCTGAAAAACACCAAACAGTTTATTGCTATAGGCCATGTCAAACCCGGCCCCGTTATCCTTTACATAATAAGTTACCCCCGATTCGCCCTCTTTAAATCCAATTTCAATTTCAGGCCGGTCTTTTTTTGAAGAATATTTTATAGCGTTGCTTAGCAGGTTCATCCATACCTGTTTGATCATGGTTGGGTCGGCATTTGCGGGGGGTAATGAACTTATTGCGACGCTGTATTTATTTCCGGGCTCAAGGGTCAATAACTCATCAACAACGGTTTTTGCAAGCATCTTCATGTCGACATTTGCAAAAGCCAGATCTTTTTTGCCTAAGCGCGAAAAAGCAAGCAGATCATCAATTAACTGACCCATCATTTTGGCATTGGTAAGAATATTACGAATGATCCTTCTCCCTTCGTCATCCAACTTTTCGTCATAATCCTCTTTCAGCATAATTGAATAACCGTTTATGGCACGTAACGGTGTTCGCAAATCGTGCGAAACTGAATATGAAAAAGCCTCCAGTTCCCGATTTACATTTTCAAGTTGCGACGTTCGCTCTGCCACCTTTTTTTCAAGGTCCTGGTGCATGCGGAATACCTGGTTTGTCATTAAGTCGAAAACGCGGGCCAGCTGTCCAAATTCATCATTGCGATATAGATCGCCGGAGGATGATACCGCATAATCGCCCTGCGAAATTGCAGCTGCAGTTGCGGTTAACTGATTCAGGGGTCTTGTAATATTATGGCTTGTAACCCAGGCAGCAAAGGCACCAACGGCCATCAGCACAAGACCAATAATAACACTCCATTTAACAAAATCGATCATCCCTTTCAGCACAACATGTTCGGGAAATGAGACCATGATCAGCCAGTCAGTATGGGCAATGGGCTGCACATTTGCAAGCATACGCAGTCCGTCGGTGCCGGTATATTCCAGTGCCTTATGATTTTTGGTAGCATCTGACGGTACATTTTTTACCTGTTTAACCAAATCAGTCCAGATACTTCCATCTGTATTGCCTATATAAAAACCGGCACCTGTGCCTACGAGCTGGGAGAGTTGCGCTACAGATTTGGGGTTAGCCTGTAGTAATTTCCAGAATATAATGTACCCGGTTATGCTTTTTTTATCAGTAACCGCCGCTATAACGGGGTAGTATAAAACGCCTTTTACGTTGTATATTCTCCCAACTTTACCCAAGTCGTGGCCAACATGCAGTGCGGATGCCAGGCTTTTTATATTCTCTTTAATTTCGATAGATGATTTATCCGACTTGAGTATCGGCACAAGTTCCGTGTTTAATAATTCTATCGATACATAGCTGCTATCCCTGTGTAATTTATCAAGCGCATTCAGTGCTTCCTTTTGGTAAGCGTTGCCCCCTGTTTCGAGGTATTGCGTTATTTCTTTTTGGGCGGCGGTAGTTTCAACTATTTTTATGATCGATTGAGCCGATGTGCCAAACATCGAACTAAACTGGCCGGTTAATGAACTTAAACGTTCTCTGCCTATTAATAGGCTCGCTTTTTTTAAACTATAATAATTGGCAAAGCCATAAATTACAATGGCAGAAAGCAAGAGTGTGCATATTAAAAGCGGCAGGCGCTTATGTATTGACAACTGATTAAGTGAAAGGCGATTAGGCTTGGTTCTCATTATACTAAAAATTATTTTAACCGGCTATTATAACTATATATTATAGTTCACAACTTTTAGGAATATAAGCACCGCCGCAGTAACATTTCTGCGCTCAGGTTTTAAATATTCCAAGGAACTTAAATTAAAGGGTATTCAAGGTCTAAATAATAAGGGGTATTTAAGACTATACCGATTGGTATATACAAATATATTATTTTATAAGTTAATTTACATCATATCACAGCAGATTTTTTCAAATTAAACTAAGCGGCAATTAATTTTATTATCTTAAATTGCTGGTTAACAAATTAATTTTCGGTTCAATAATTCTGTCTTTTACAGGTTCATGCAAAGACATTAATTATTTTTTTTAAACTTTAGATACCCCGAAAAAATAATGCGGTGTTATTTATTAAATACCCACGTCAGCACTAATCATTATTTAAAAACGCCGGTAATTAACCACCCATTTATTTGGTCGCCCGAAGCTATGTGCATAACGCCTGACGGATCAATTATTAAACTGCCCCCAAATGAACCGGCTGTATAAACCGGCGACGCTACACCTGCTGTATTTATCATATAAATAACCTTTGGCGGTGTGGCACTGCCGGTGGTGTTACAAGCCAAAAAAATATTATCATTAACATCCACAGCCATTTCTGTTCCGGTAAAATTATAGTTATTGTATGAAAAAGTTGTAACAGTGCCAGATGAGATTTTGCGAATGTTGCCATCATTTACAAAAACATTACCTACGGTATCAACAGCAATACCGGCAGTTAGCGTACCAAAAGTAGCCGAGGTAGCCGGGCCATTAATAGCTCCGGCTGTACCATTCCCGGCGATGGTATTTACCTGTCCGAACCGGTTAACTTCGCGCACCCTGTGGAGATCATTAACATATAAGTTTCCCTGACCATCAATAGCTACGCCCGTGGGCGACATAAATTGTGCCGCTTGTCCTACCCCATCGGCAGTTCCCGGCGCACCGCCACCTGCAAATATGGCTACCGCGCCGTTGGGAGTTATCTTATATATTCCTGCAGAAACCACCGCATTGCCGCTCCCTGAAGTATAATATACCACGTACACATTACCGGCAACATCAGACACTAAGTTACCCGTTAACACATTCCCTGCCCCCGGGTTTAGAGTAGCAAAAGTAGTGGTTACACCCGCCGGTGTTACCTTGTATATGATATTATTGTTATTGCCGTATATATTTCCCACAGCGTCGGTAGAGACAGATTGAAGCTGGGGTGTATTAAAAGCGCTGACGGTAAAAGTCTCGGTAATTGGTTTAAAATCTGACGGGTAAGTTAAGGTGGTACTGCCAACCGTGATTATAATTTTGCCCGCTGTTGCTTTTGCCGGTACCATAACTACAAGCCTGCTTGCATTTACCGAATTTACCGTGGCCGGCGTGCCGTTGATGGTTACGGTGTAATCGCTAAGTTTGGTATCAAAAAAATTGCCTTTAATAGTTATAGCGCTGTTGGGCAGGCCGCTTAATATGTTGGTCCCGGTAATATTGGGTACAGCATTCTGATCTTTTCTGCAGGCAGTTATAAAAACCATTAAAGCAACTGCCAGGATAGTTTGTAAGTTTATTTTGATATATCTCATCGTTTTTTATACCCGCCCAATATCGGTATAAATTACGGAAGCTAAAATTAAGTTTTACATTGTGATGCTTAAAAAATGTTCAGGAATCCCGCAGCGGCAGGAATATCGGAATATCTTCCGGCACATAATAAAAATTAGTTTATTATACTTTATTGGTTTAAAAACTCGCTGATGTTTTCATTCAAAAATTTTGCATCCTCAGGGTTACTGGCTGCGCCTGCGGTATGCCCCCAAAGCGATGGTATGGGCTTAAATACAACCTGCGGGATAAAAGCCTGCTCGTAAGTAGCATCGTTAATAGGGAAATAAAGATCAGTTACCGAAGGCATATACAAAAACGGCACCTTAATTGAGCGCAGCGCCTGTTCAACATCGCCATTAAACCCGGGGGTATTGCCAATGTTGTGCTGTTGCCAGGTACGCATCTGTAATATCAGGTTATTGGCATCGGCACCAGGGATAAAATGGGTGCGGTATTTATTAAGCACCTGCTCAAAGGTTATATCCATGGGCGCGCCGGTGCGCCATAACTCTTTACGCCACCATTCCTGCGAGAAAAGCCAGCCGGCCCATACAACCCCAAAGGCCTGTAAACCTTTAACTGGCGGCGATGTATAATCGCCATTATTAAAAGTAGCATCGGCGGTTAAGGCAGCAATCTGACCTTCAAGCCTTACTATACCATGTCCATACGTTTTTGCAGTGCCCGACGTGGCTACAATACGATCGGCAAATGTGGGGTAGCTCACCGCCCATTGAAATGCCTGCTGGGCACCCATTGAAAAACCGATAATGGCTTTGAGGTGGGTAATTTTCAGATCTTCAGCAAGTAAACGGTGTACGGCTTCCACATTATCGCGGATATTCATTACCGGGAAACGAGGGCCATGAAAAGGCTCGGGCGTATTGCTTGGTGATGATGAATGCCCGTTACCAAAAAGCTCGGTAGTTATCAAAAAAAGTTTACTGGTATCAAGCGCTTTGCCGGGGCCAATGAGCCACTCATACCCATGATGATCGGCCATGTAATGAGAAGGCAGCAGTATGGCATTGCTATGGGCAGCATTTAAATGGCCGTAAGTACCATATATTATATGTGCTTCGGGCAATATAACGCCGCCCTCGGTTTTAAAGTTTTTAATAATAAACTCGTGTACCGGTACTTTATCAACGCGTGCGTTGTTTTGGGCAAATGCACTTTGCGCCAACAAAATAAACAGGATGATTTTTTTCATTTGACAATAAATATAGCGGTTAAGATACATTTTTAATTAAAATAATCGCTTCTTGTTGTGTGTTGTCCAATCGCTCCCGCAAGCGGTTCCGTGGCCGTTGCAGCCGCATTGATAAAAAAGAGGGCCTAATATTTATTGAACAGAAAATTTAACTATTTCGTAGTTAACCGGACCCGCGTCACTAATATATAAATTGTTCGAACCGTCAAACCCTATGCCGGTAATGTCTGCCCAGCCGGTGGCCGTAAAACCAAATCCCAAAAAACCATCTGCCGCCGTACCTGGCAGACTTGTTATATAAACATGTCCCGGTTGTTGTGGAACAAGGGCTTTAAAGTCAACAAAAAGATTACCGGCAGCATCTATTGCAATTAGCCCATCGGAGGCTGTATTCAATCCTGTAATCACTGCTTTTACTGCACCAGCCGGTGTGATTTTATAAATTGTGTATGAAACGGCATCTGCGTTAGCCTGAATATAGTCGCTTACATAAACATTGCCCGCAGCATCGGCAGTAATATACTTCAATGCAGCGCCTGTAGCTGAAGCAGGCTGAAAACCTGGCCCCAAAGCACCATTAGCTGTAAGTGTACTTACTAAGCCCGCAGGAGTAACCTTTCGCACTACGTTGCCGTCAATAACATATACATTTCCGGCAGAGCCAGGTTTGTGGGCGCGGTAAACTCTGCAGAAATTCCGGGGCCATCCACATTGCCCTGTATCCCATTGCCTGCAAAAACGCTTGCCACGCCTAAAGGGGTTATCTTATATATATAATAGTTATTTACCGGGCTTGACGGCTGAACGTAATAATTTGAAGAGCTGTATGGATTGTTGTCATAACCACATGACACGTATACATTATTTGCATCCACAGTAAGGCCATTAATGAGGGCGTTTATTGTAGCCAGGGTTGTTTGTACAAGTCCTGATGCCGACGGTTTAAGAACATACACCGTACCGCCCCTATAATTGTAAATATTCCCGGCTGCATCAACTGCCATATTGCTAATATTCCAGGGGCCAAAATTGATTTTCGTTAGCTGTGACACTTTAAAATCAGTTGGATATGTTAAGGAAGTATTATTAGTTTTTAATACAATTTTACCGGTTGCAGCTGTTGCCGGTACAATAACTGTAATTGCCGTGTCAGTTGCCAAAGTTATCGTCGCTACAATGCCATTAAAAGTAACTGTATCAGCTGTTTTATTGGCATTAAAATCTGCACCGTTAATAACAACTTCAAGACCAGGCAACCCGCTTAAAGTGCTTATTCCGGTAATTACAGGTTTAACCGGTATTGGATTAGCTGCTGCCGCTGTATTGACGGGTGTAACCGTTGAGTTTTTTTTACAACCCGCACTAAGAGCAAATACGGCAATGAGCAGTATTATTTGTATATATATATTTTGCATCAGCTTAGGGTTTATTTTTATTACCGCAAAAGTTTTATTGGTTATAACCAACTGATATAAAATAATATATAAATATATAGTTAATTTTTAAATATCAAAATATGCTTATAAAAAAGGCTTACAAAGTTTCGCCTTTGTAAGCTCAATTATTCCCCGTCACCGCAGGGTCTCTCGACGGAGGACCCTGCGAAATACTCCGTCACCGCAGGGTCTCTCGACAGAGGACCCTGCAAACCGAAACACTGAATTGTAGACACACCTGCCGATAGTAAAAGCGCCAGGGCACTCTAACCCGGTTATGTAGCCTATTGCCCCTGCCGATTTCCTAATAGCACGCCATGCGAAGATGATAAAATAGAAAATACTATATTTACCTTATGGCAATCCGCACCCAACATCAAATTACCGGCAAAACCTGGTTTGTAACATTTACCTGTTTCAACTGGATTCACCTGTTTGAAATCACCCAATCATATGACATTGTTTACAATTGGTTAAAATTGATTGATGAGAAGTATAAAATAAAGACGTTAGGCTTTATAATAATGCCAAACCATGTTCATTTGCTGCTGTATTTAACTGATGATAAGGTTAATTTGAATACCGTCATGAGCAATGCTAAACGCTTTATGGCCTATGAATTTGTAAAGCGGCTCAAACAGCAGGAAAATCATGAAATATTAAACATACTCGCTTCGGGGTGTAGCGAAAAGGAAAAAGCAAAAGGGCAATTGCATAAAGCATTTGAGCCGTCATTTGATGCGAAACTGATTTATAGCTATGAATTTCTGAACCAGAAATTAGATTACATACACCATAATCCGGTTAACGGAAAATGGAGGCTATGTGACGATTTTACAGATTATCCGCATAGCAGCGCCGCGTTTTACTGGTTAGAAAAACCGCATCCATTTGTACAGGTTACGGATTACCAGTATTATTGGGAATAATCACCGGCATTACGGTTCGCAGGGTCCTCTGTCGAGAGACCCTGCGGTGACGAAACCCTGCGGTGACGAAATGGAGGCTATGTGACGATTTTACAGATTATCCGCATGGCAGCGCCGCGTTTTACTGGTTAGATAAACCGCATCCATTTGTACAGGTTACGGATTACCAGGATTATTACGGTTCGCAGGGTCCTCTGTCGAGAGACCCTGCGGTGACGAAAATTATTGGGTATAATCACCGGCATTACGGTTCGCTGGGTCCTCTGTCGAGAAACCCTGCGGTGACGAAATCTCTAATCTCTAATCCTACAATTCTTCCTCCTGTGGTTTATAATTTCTCTCAAGTTCGGCCAGTTTTTCTTTACCGTAAGCAAACTTGGTAATAAGGTAGAATAGTACAGGCACGATAAATATAGCCAGCGATGTCGCGGCAAGCATACCGCCAAATACCGTCCAGCCGATGGTGCGCCGTGCTACGGCACCTGCGCCGGTGGCAAATACCAGCGGCAAAACGCCTAATATAAATGCCATCGAGGTCATGATGATAGGTCGTAAACGCAACCTAACGGCTTCTAATGTCGCTTTTGTCAGTTCCATACCCCAGTCTACACGCTCTTTGGCAAACTCGACGATCAGGATTGCGTTTTTGGCGGCCAACCCGATGAGTGTTATCAGGCCTATCTGTGCATAAACGTTATTTTCCAAATTCTTATTAAATGTCAGGAACAATATCGCCCCAAAAGCGCCCAATGGTACGGCCAGCAATACCGAAAACGGCACCGACCAGCTTTCATACAAGGCCGCCAGGAACAGGAATACGAACCCGATAGACAAAGCGAATATATAAATGGTTTTTGAGCCTGATAATTTTTCTTCGCGGCTAAGACCAGAAAACTCATAGCCAAAACCCTGCGGCAATGTTTTTGCTGCCACTTCTTCCAGGGCGTTTAACGCGTCGCCACTACTGTAGCCCGGTTTAGCGGTACCGTCTATTTCGGTAGACCGGAACAGGTTATAATGCGTTATCAGCGGCGCGTTTTCAATCATTTTATAACTGGTTACCGCGCTTAACGGCACCATGGTACCCTGCTGGTTACGTACGTAATATTGGCCAATATCTTTTATACTGGTGCGGTAATTGGTGTCGGCCTGCGCTAAAACGTGGAAAGTACGGCCATAGATGGTCAAATCGTTAATATACGAGCTGCCCATATACACCTGCAGCGCATCATTCACATCAGATATCAGTACACCTAACTTCTTGGTCTTTTCACGATCAATAACTAACTGGTAAGCGGGTGTTTTAGCTGTGAAGAACGAGAACGCTTTGGCAATTTCGGGCCGCTTGTTAGCTTCGGCCAAAAAGTTCTGCATTACCGTTTCAAAATTCTTAATGTCGCCACCTGCCTGCTTTTCTTCCAGTATAAACGAGAAACCCGCCGAGTTGCCAAGGCCTGGTACAGCCGGAGGCGCAATGATGTTTACAGTGGCTTCCTTAAATACCGACATCTTTTTTTGCAGCCTGGCAATGATGTGGAAAACATCATGTTCTTCGCCGGGGCGCTCGTCCCAGGGTTTAAGCTGTAAAAAGATGGATGCACTGTTTGACTTTACCGCAGAGGTGAGCACATTATATCCGCCCAGGGCCGCATAATGATATATTTCGGGCACGCTGTCCAGCACTTTCATCATCTGGTGCAAAACAACAACTGTACGGTCAGTTGATGATGCTTCAGGCAGATCGTAAGTCAAGTAAACACGGCCATCATCTTCAAGCGGGATAAACCCGGTTGGCTTGTTTTTAAACAGCAGCAGTACCCCTACTATTATACATACCAACACAATAATGACAAATTTGGAATTTTTTATGCCATTATGCACGCCGTTACGGTAGTGGCCGGTTACCCTGTCAAACCAGGAGTTGAAGATAAAAAACAATTTATCCAGGCCCCTTGACTTTTCATCAAGCTTACGCGGCTTTAATAATATTGTACATAATGCCGGGGTTAATGAAAGCGCTACAAAGGCTGATATTAACACCGATATAGCAATAGTGATGGCAAATTGCTGGTAAAGGCGGCCCACTATACCGGGTATAAAACCTACCGGCACAAATACCGCAGCCAATATTAAGGCAATGGCGATAACCGGTGCCGATATATCTTTCATGGCGTGTGTGGTAGCATCTTTTGGCGACATACCTTTTTCGTCCATATAATGCTGTACGGCTTCAACCACCACAATAGCATCATCCACCACAATACCTATCGCCAGTACAAACCCGAACAGGGTAAGCGTATTGATGGTAAAATGCAGCGGTATAAAGAATATAAAGGTACCAATGATGGATACCGGAATAGCCAATACCGGGATAAGCGTTGTACGCCAGCTTTGCAGGAATAAGAATACCACTATAATAACCAGCACCAGCGCAATAACCAAGGTTTCCACAACCTCATGAACTGAAACCTTTACTACGGTAACCGATTCGAAAGGGACTACATAATCCACATCCGCCGGGAAAGATTTTTTAAGATCGTTCATTGTAGCATAAACATTGTCGGCAGTTTCCAGCGCGTTGCTGCCCGGTGCCTGGTAAACCAGCAGGTACGATGCCCTTTTGTTATCAACAAATGAGTTACCGGCATAGTTAAATTTACCCAGTTCAACCCGCGCCACATCCTTTAAATGTACGATAACACCTTTATTGGGTTGTGTTTTTACAATAATATTGGCAAATTCGGCTGGGGTTGAAAGCCTGCCCTGTACCAGTACAGTGTATTCAAAGCTTTCTCCCTTCTCCTGCGGAGGGGCACCAACAGAGCCTGCCGCCACCTGCGCGTTTTGTTCCTGCAGGGCGTTAGTTACATCAGAAGCCGTCATGCCTAAGGCGGCCAGTTTATCAGGCTTGAGCCATATACGCATACTAAAGTCATCGGCACGGGTAAATACGTCGCCTACGCCTGGGGTACGCAATAAAGCATCCCGTACATATATATTGGTGTAATTATCTAAAAAGGTAACATCATGGGTCCCTTTTGGCGCATACATAGCTACCAGCAATAAAATACTGGGGTTACGTTTACGGGTGGTAATGCCCAGCCGCTGTACTTCCTGCGGTAAGGAAGGCGTTGCGATAGAAACCCGGTTCTGCACATCAAGGGTAGCTACGTTAATATCTGTACCTACCTCAAAATTGGCAATCATGGTCATTTGCCCGTTACTGGTACTGCTGCTTTGCAGGTAAGTCATGCCGGGCGTACCATTAACCTGTACTTCAATAGGTGTAGCAACAGTTTGCTCAACGGTAAGCGCATCGGCACCGGTGTAAGTGGCGGTGATATTAACAGTAGGCGGTGTAATATCGGGATATTGCCCTATAGCTAATGTGGATATGGATATAATACCAACTGCAACTATTACCAATGATATAACAATAGCTGTAACCGGTCGTCGTATAAAAGTATCTGCGATCATTCTTTTCTATTTAAAACCATTTTATATTATTTCCCTTTGGGCGCCGCCTGTCCGTTGGCCGCTGCCGCAGGTGGGATACCCAGGGTAATTTTACCGCCATTGCGTAAACGCTGAAAGCCTTCGGTGATTATTTTATCACCTGCATTTATACCTTTCATAATAACAATATCCGATCCTACCCGCGGACCCAGGGCAACTTTGCGCTGGACTGCAATGGTATCCTGCGATACAAACACGAAGAACTCGCCCATTTGCTCTGTTATGGATTTATATGGAACGAGCAAGCGGTTGCCTGATTGCTCATTCAGCACTTTTAAAACCACGCTCATACCATCTTTCAGGATATCGTTTTCATTCGGAAATTCAATACGTACGGTAATTGTGCCGGTTTGGTTGTTTACCCCCCTGTCAATAGTCAGCACTTTGCCGGGTTTGGAATAGGTAGTAACACCGTCAGATAATTGCAGCTTAAAGGTAGAGTCGGTACTTTTAGACTGCAACTTGTAAAAACGGTTAATATCCTGCTCGTCTATCACGATATTAACGGCAATAGGATTTTCGCTTGAGATTGTGTTTAGCAAGGTAGTACCCGGACTAACCTGCGCGCCAAGCCTAACCTGCGAAATTCCTATCCGGCCGGTAAATGGCGCGGTGATCACAGAATACGAAAGATCGGTCTTTGCCGATTCAATTTGTGCCTTTGCAACAGCTACCTGGCTTTTGTTCGTTTCAAAAACAGCCACGGCCTGGTCGACCGTCTGCCGGGCAACGGCATCATTTTTCAACAGCATGTTGTATCGGTCAACGTCTTTTTGGGCTTTTACAAGGTTGGCATTGGCACTAAGCAGGTTTGCTTCCGCCTGGTCAACCGCTGCCTGGTATTTGCGCCTGTCAATTTCATACAGTTCTTTTCCTTTTTGCACTACATCGCCCTCCTTAAAGAATATGCCGGTTATAAACCCGCTTACCTCGCTGCGCAGTTCAACACTGTTTAATGCCGATACCGTGCCCTGGTAATTATCATAATACACCGCGTCGCCAAATTTAGCTTCCACAACATTAACAGGTGTTGGCGGAATAGCCGCCGCCGCGTTTTGCTTTTCTTTATTGCCGCATGCACCTATTAATAAGGCCAGGGGGGCGATCCAAAATATATATGTTTTTTTCATCCGGGTAATTTTCGTTTTATATTGTATTGTTTAAGCGTATTCGTATTAATGTTGTTAAGATGTAGCTAAAGTATACCTAAAACACATCAGAAGCGTACTGAAAGCGTACATAAAATGTATCATTGAACATTCAAAATTCCAAGCGCTTTTTCCAGGTCTATCTTGCTTGACAGTAGCTGGAATAACGCGTTATAATAGTTAAGTTCGGCTGTGCGCAAGTCTGATTGTGCTACAATAACATCCAGGTACACTTTTATGCCCTCGCGGTATTGCAGGCTCACAACGGTGTATACATCTTTTGCCAGGTCGACATTTTGCTTTAATACCTGCCAGTTGGTATAATTACTTTTATAGTCGGCCAGCGCCTGGGTGTATTCTGTATTAATGGTGTACTGCGAATTAGTGATATCCAGGTCAGCACGATCAACCTGTAACCTTGCCTTGCTTAAATTTTGCAAACGTTTTGTCCCCTGGAAAATAGGGATATTTAAGGTGACACCGGCGTAAGCAGTTGGATAATTTTGGCCGTAAAGATTTGAAAACCTCGTACTTAAATAATTAAAGTCATACGTTCCCACAGCCGATACCGAAGGTAAAAAACCCCAACGGTAATAGTCTACGTTAATATTCTTTAACGTCTTTTCTGTTTGTAATAACTGGTACTCAATACGCTTATTATAATCCAGCTTTTGGTTGGTATCAATAATTGACTCCTGTTCATACCGGGTAGAATCATAGGCCAGGTTTAACGGATTGACAGGGTTTAAGCCCATGATCTGTTTAAGGTAAGCTGTTTTACTGTTTATAGCTTCCTGCGTTTGCTTGCGGGTGGCTATTTCGTTATTTAGAGATATGGTAGCCTGTTTATAATCAATTTTATCAGTAACGCCTGACTGATAGCGATTTACAGCGTCTTTGAGGCTGCGCTGTAAGCGGACGATGTCTTCATTAATAATATCCAGTTGCTTTTGCGACAAAAGGACATCGAAAAATGCCTTACTAACATCAGAAACCACATTGATCTGGCTGCTTACATAGTTTTGTTTATAATACTGCCGCGAGTAACCGGCCGTTTTTGAGGCTAACATTACCTCATTATTATAGATAACCTGGCTGGCCTGCAGGCCCAGGCTGGAATATTCATCAATAGGCGACGGGAGGCCGGTCGCCGTAGTTATAGGACTACCTTTAAAGTAATGCTCGTAAAAGTTTGATGAGCTCAGCTGCGGCAACCAGGCTGAAAGGCCGATTTTAATATCGCGTTCATTGATTTCCTGGTCAATTGCGGCCTGCCTTACTACAGGCTGATTACGCAATGCGTAGACAATACATTGCTTTAATGTAAGGTCGCCATGTATGGTATCATCCTTAACTTGGGCAAAAACAACAGAATGTAAGGTGAATGTTAAATTAATTATCAACAATATTTTTATTTTTTTCATGCGATGGAATGACCTTGAGGCCTGTAAAACTTAAATTACAGATATTGATTTTCTGCGGGTTTTGTTTAATTTTATTAGGGAATGCGAATATGGGATATTTATAAACAATATAAAATGGCAGGTTGATTTTTTACTTAATTACTACATAAATTAGCTTTAAAAACAGCCTTTTTTCACTTTTTTAAAAAAAATGAAAAATAGAAGCAGTAAATAAATAAAAAATTTAATTAATTTGCGTGTTGGGAATACCTCTTACTTTTGAGAAGGAAGTGATGTTAAAAAAAATTACATACTAAATATAGGTTATAAGCTTATTCATGGTATTTTTACAAAAAATTTAAGCAGGGTTAATACATGGTTAAAAAACTACATGATAAGATTGCTCAATTTAAAGATGCAGCAATGATCAGGGAAAAAGGATTATATCCTTATTTCAGGCCCATTGAGTCTGGACAAGATACGGAGGTTATTATTGACAATAAGCGTGTATTAATGTTCGGTTCTAATTCTTACCTGGGCCTTACGAATCATCCAAAGATCAAGGAAGCATCAAAAAGAGCGATTGACAAATATGGTACAGGTTGTGCAGGATCAAGATTTTTAAATGGTACGCTTGATATACATATTGAATTAGAAAAGCGGCTGGCGGCTTATGTGGGCAAGCAAGCTGCTGTATTGTTTAGTACAGGTTTCCAGGTTAACCTGGGTGTTCTATCATGCATTACCGGCCGAAACGATTATTTGATATTGGATGAATATGATCATGCCTCGTTAATTGACGGCAGCCGTCTTTCATTTTCAAAAGTTATAAAATATGCCCATAACGATATGGATGACCTACAGCGCAAGCTGAGCATCCTGCCTGAAGAAGCCGTTAAGGTTATTGCTGTTGATGGTATATTCAGTATGGAAGGTGATATTGTTAAGTTGCCTGAAATAGTAGAGATTGCCGATCAATACGGGGCCAATATTATGGTTGATGATGCGCATAGTTTAGGTGTTATTGGTCATAAAGGAGCAGGTACTGCTTCTCATTTTGGATTAACCGATGAGGTTGATCTGATCATGGGCACATTCAGCAAATCGTTAGCGTCGTTAGGTGGTTTTATTGCTGCGGATGAGGATACTATTGATTATTTGAAGCATCGTGCCCGCTCATTGATGTTTAGCGCCAGCATGACACCGGGATCAGTAGCCAGTGTAATTGCGGCTATGGATATTATTGAAGCAGAGCCCGAACGTATTGAAAGGCTTTGGGCCAATACAAATTATGCTATGAAGCTTTTATTAGAAGAAGGTTTTGACCTTGGCCCTACCGAAAGCCCTATATTGCCTATATACGTCCGCGATAATGATAAAACATTCCTGGTAACCAAGCACCTGCAAAATTCAGGTATATTTGTTAACCCGGTTGTTTCGCCTGCTGTACCATCAGACTCATCATTATTACGTTTTTCATTAATGGCTACACATACATTTGCACAGATAGACGAGGCTGTTGAAAAAATAGCCAAAGCATTTAAAGATGTTGGTGTAATAAGTACCGTTAAAGAAAAAATATGAAGAAAATAGTACCGGTTTATTCAAAAAACGAACTGGCTGCTTTTATAGATTTTCCTCATGATCTGTATAAAGACGATCCGAATTATGTGCCGGAGTTGTTTATTGCGCAGCGCGATCTGCTAACAAAACATCCGTTCCACCAGCATAATTCACTGCAATGCTTTTTGGTGTATGACGGCGACCACATTATTGGCCGAATAGCTGCTATATTAAATAATAGTCATAACGAGTACAACCATGTTAATGATGGTTTTTTTGGCTTTTTTGATTGCATAAACGACCAGGAAACTGCCGATCTGCTTTTCAGAACTGCTGCCGACTGGCTAAAAAATAAAGGGATTACTGAAAAGTATATAGGCCCCGTTAATTTTTCGACTAATGAAGCCTGCGGCCTGTTAATTAAGGGTTTTGATACGCCACCGGTGCTGATGTTTACCTATAACGCGCCATACTACGCCGGTCTGATTGAAAAAGCGGGGTTTTCAAAACAAATTGATTTGATTGCCTGGAACTGGAAAGGACAAGCCTATGATGATAAATCTGTCAGGTTGCTGGACAGCTTACAAGAACGTTTAAAGCGCAGCAATATCATCATCCGTAAGGTAAGCCTTAAAAATTTCAAGCAGGAAACTAAAAACCTGCAAGAGGTTTATAACAATGCATGGGATAAAAACACCGGCTTTGTGCCCCTTAATGACGAAGAGTTTAAGTACCTGGCTAATGATCTTAAATTGATCCTCGATCCTGATTTTTGCCTCATCGCTGAACAAGAGGGTAAAATTATAGGTTTTGGTGTAGCCTTGCCTGATTATAACCAGCTATTTAAAACAATAAAAAGGGGCAGGTTATTGCCAACCGGCATATTCAAACTATTATTTAACCGAAAGAAGATAACCGGCATTCGGATATACGCACTTGGAGTTATTGAAGGCTACCGTAAATTGGGTGTAGAAGCTTGTTTATATGGCACTATTATAAGGGAGTACAAGCGCAAGGGCTTTACTACCGCCGATGCAGGCTGGACGCTGGAGAATAATGATATGATCAACAAAGCTATAATTGCCATAAAGGGCGACCCTTATAAAACCTACCGCATCTACGAGAAAACAATATGAAGGAGCGGGTGCTGATAACCGGCGCAAGTGGATTTGTTGGTTATCACCTTATTCTGGAAGCGCTTAAAAACAATCTGGAAGTATTTGCGGCGGTGCGGAAAACCAGCAAAATTGATCACCTGCAACACCTCAACATTCAATATACTTATCCTGAATTTGGTAACACTGAAGCCCTAAAAGAAGAACTTCAAGAAAAGCAATACCACTATATTATTCATGCCGCCGGCTCATTACGGGCCCGCACGCCTGCCGAATACGATTTTATTAACGCCGGGTACACCTATAAACTGGCTTGTGCCGCCGCTGAATGTAATGTTAAAAAATTTGTTTTTATAAGCAGCCTTGCTGCCATTGGGCCATTGAATACCATCGAAGGTATCATAACTGAGGATACAAAAGCCAAGCCCATTACCGCATATGGGCGTAGTAAACTACTTGCGGAAGACCAATTAAAAAGTATAAATAACTTAAACTATACGATACTTAGGCCCACTGCCGTTTATGGCCCAAGAGATAAGGATATTTTTATTTTTTTAAAACAGGTTGCCAAAGGAATAGAACCATATATCGGACAAATTCAACAAAAACTAAGTTTCATATATGTAAGTGATTTGGCTACAGCAGCTATAAAAGCCCTGCATGCCGGCGATAATGGAACTTACATTATTGGAGATGGTAATTTTTATAACCGCTATGAATTGGCTGATTTGACCAAAAATATATTAAAGGTAAAAACTATAAAATTTCATATTCCGGTAAACTTTGTAAAAATGATTGCTTTTATTGCTGAAAAAGTGAGTTCTTTGAGCCATAAAGCCCCTGTTATTAATACCGAAAAACTGAATGAGCTAACAGCTGTTAACTGGGGATGCGCTATTGAAAAAGCAAAGGCTGATCTGGGTTTTATACCACAATATGATCTGCAAGCTGGCTTAACGGAGGCATTTGACTGGTATAAAGCCAATAAATGGCTTTAATTTTATACATTTAAATAAGTAACGCAATATCATAATGAAAAGCAACATTAAACCCGCCGAAGGAAAGCTGGGAATTTTACTACCGGGATTAGGCGCGGTAGCTACTACACTAATTGCCGGTGTTGAGGCCGTAAGAAAAGGAATATCGCAACCAATAGGTTCTGTAACGCAAATGGGCAATATCCGTTTAGGTAAACGGACAGAAAACCGCCGACCTAAAATAAAGGATTTTGTACCATTAGCTAACTTAAACGATATAGTTTTTGGCGGGTGGGATGTATTTGAAGATAACGTTTTTGAATCCGCAATGAATGCAAAAGTTTTGGAGCCTGGCTTATTACATTCAATAAAAGCTGAGTTGGAAGTAATTAAACCAATGAAAGCCGCTTTCGATCATAATTATGCTAAAAACCTTACCGGCACTTATATAAAGGAAGGTACACGCCATGAAATGGCGCAAGCCGTAATGGAAGATATTAAAAACTTTCAAACCAATAATAATTGCAGCCGTATCGTATTGGTTTGGTGCGGATCGACCGAAATATATTACGAAGCGAGCGAAATTCATAGCACGCTTGCCAAATTTGAGCAGGCTTTGCTTGACGACGACAAACGCATAGCGCCAAGTATGATATATGCATACGCAGCCTTAAAAATGGGCATTCCGTTTGCGAATGGAGCACCAAATTTAACGGTTGATATTCCTGCGTTGATTGAATTGGCCAAGTTAACACAAACACCCATTGCCGGTAAAGATTTTAAAACAGGCCAAACCCTAATGAAAACTATTTTGGCACCCGGCCTTGCTGCGCGTGCTTTAGGTGTAAACGGATGGTTTTCGACCAATATTTTAGGGAACCGTGATGGTTTGGTGTTGGACGATCCGGATAACTTTAAAACCAAGGAAGTTTCAAAGTTAGGTGTACTGGAAGATATTTTACGTCCTGAGGATAACCCTGAATTATATGGCGATATCTACCATAAAATACGCATTAATTATTATCCGCCACATGGCGATAACAAAGAAAGCTGGGACAATATTGACATTTTTGGCTGGTTAGGTTATAAAATGCAAATCAAGATCAACTTTCTTTGCCGTGACTCTATTTTGGCTGCCCCTATCGCTTTAGACCTTGCCCTGTTTATTGATTTTGCAAAAAGAGCACACATGAGCGGTATACAGGAGTGGTTATCATTCTATCTTAAATCTCCGCAAACTGCCCCGGGTTTGCCTGCAGAAAACGATATATTTAAGCAATTAATTAAGTTAGAAAACACCTTACGCCACCTTATGGGCGAGGACCTTATAACACACCTGGGGCTTGATTACTACGAAGACCTGGTTGAGGATGTTATTTCATAAATTATCGGCAACCGTTTTTGGCATTGGCTATATTGGCAAGGGTGCCGGCACGGTTGCTGCTTTAGTTTGCTCTATTTGCTGGTACCTGGCATGGATGGAAAACTATAATGCCATGCTTTCCGTATTTATAACTGTTGTAATTATTGGGTTGGGCATTTGGTCGGGCAACGTGGTTGAGCCTGTTTGGGGTAAAGATAATGGCCGCGTTGTAATTGATGAAGTTGCGGGCATGTGTATAAGTTTACTTTTTATACCGGTAACCTTAAAGTACGTTTTAGCCGGGCTCGTCTTGTTTCGCTTTTTTGATATTGTTAAGCCTTTATTTATAAAAAGATTAGAGTTGTTGCCTGGCGGGTGGGGCGTAATGATGGATGATGTGCTGGCCGGTGTTTATGCAAATATCTTACTGCAGGCTTTTATAATATTCCATCGGTTTATTAATTAATTGTGTTGAATTACCATTGTACCAATCCTGTTATTTGACTTTTTGACCACAGAAGTAAAGTATTGTTTTTTTACTTTTGCGCAATTAAAATTAACCGTTTGCAATTTTTATTGTCAGACCTGAGTTATCACAAGAAATTGCATTGTATAGTCAATAAATGAATTTTAAATACGCAAGCAAGGAGCTTATACTTTTAATCTTCTTTTTTTTATATACCACCCTATTATTTGCTCAGATCACCCATGTTAGCGGCGTGGTAATTGATGCCAGTAATAAACAACCAATGCCTTTTGTTACCGTGTCTTTCCAAGGGACTACTATTGGTATTTCGACTGATAATAATGGTAAATACAGGTTAAGTACAAACAATCTTGCCAATACTAAGCTGAGGGTATCATTTGTGGGATATAACGATGCTACTATAACCATTGTACCTGGTAAAGACCAGGTTATAAATGTAACGCTGAAGCCTGAAGCAGAAGAACTTGCCGAAGTTGACATTAATGGCGGCAAAAAACCAAGATACCGCAATAAAGACAACCCTGCCGTTGAACTGATTCGAAAGGTTATTGAGAACAAGGATAAAAACCGGCCTGAAAGCTATAACTATGTTGAGTACCGGGAGTATGACAAAATGCAGTTTTCATTTACCAATGTTTCTACAACATTGGCCGATAAGAAATTTTTTCAGAAGTATAAATTTATACTGGATAACCGCGACAGTACCTCTGTACCCGGCATAAACCTGTTGCCTGTTTATTTAGAGGAAAAGTTATCGCAATACTATTATCGTAAAAAACCTGAAAAAGAAAAAGTACGCATATTAGGTCAAAAAACAGTTGACTTTGGTGGTTCAGTTGATGCCGAAGGTTTGGGGTCGTTTTTTAAATACATGTATAGTAAGGTTGATATTTATGATAACAATATCAATATCATGAGCAATAACTTTTTAAGTCCTATAGCTGATGAATCCCCAACATTTTACAAGTTTTTTATTACAGATACTATTACCACCGAAAATAATACCAAATTAGTTGAATTAAGCTTCACCCCGCGCAATTTACAGGACATGCTTTTCCAGGGTAAAATTTACATTACCCTGGATGGAAATTATGCCGTGCAAAAGGCAAAATTGGGTATCAACAAAAGCATCAACCTGAATTTTATTAAAACAATGGAGGTTGATCTTGATTTCACACAAAACCCTGATGGACGCTATCATTTAAACAAAAGCAATACCCTGGCCGATTTTGGTGTAAGTAAAAGCAAAAGCACCGGCATATTTGGTATGCGAACAATTACTTATGGTAATTATATCGTTAATAAACCACACCCAGACACTACTTATATAAGTGATGCCGAAGCTAACGCGTCAGACGAATTAAAACATAAAAGCGACCAGTTTTGGGAGCAAAACCGGTTAGATACCCTTACAAAGACAGAGGCCAATGTTTATCATAATATTGATAGCCTGAAAAACATGCCGTCATTTAAGCGTACACTTGATATTGCTACACTGTTGTTTGCAGGTTATTATCCGCTTAAGTATTTTGAAATTGGCCCCTCAAACACATTTTACAGTTTTAATCCTATAGAAGGTTTCAAATTACGTTTGGGTGGACGCACGACCCCTGAATTAAGTAAACGTTATTATTTTGAAACCTATGCAGCTTATGGCTTTAAAGATGAAAAGTGGAAATATTTTTTAAGCGGGACTTATTCATTAAATAATAAATCTATTTATAAATTTCCGCAGGACTACTTAAGGGCCAGCTTTCAGCGTGATACCAAAATTCCGGGCTTAAATCTACAGTTTGTGCAGCAGGACAACTTTTTATTATCCTTTAAACGGGGCGTTAATGACAAATACCTGTATAATGATTATTATAGATTTGATTATGTGCATGAGTATGAGAGCCATTTTTCGTATGCCTTAGAATTCAGGAACTGGAAACAATCGCCTGCGGGGTCATTATATTTTATTAATAATACTGGTACTATACCAAGTATGACCACAACCGAAGTGGATTTGAATTTACGTTATGCGCCTAATGAAGAATTTTACCAGGGTAAAATATATCGTGTACCGGTGCCAAGTAAATACCCGGTATTTACTTTAGATTACACCGAAGGTATAAAAGGCGCGTTTAACGGCTCCTATAATTATCAAAATCTGCGTTTCCGTATTGATAAAAGGGTTTATTTATCGCAATTAGGTTATGCGGATGTTTCGGTTGAAGCAGATAAAATATTCGGACAGGTTCCTTATCCCTTGCTTGATATTTTTGCGGCCAACCAAACTTATGCTTACAGCCTGTACTCCTACAACTTAATGAACTTTTTAGAGTTTGTGGGCGATCATTACGAAACCGTAAATATCGATCAGCATTTTATGGGGTTCTTTTTTAATAAAATTCCGTTATTTAAAAAACTTAGGTGGCGCGAGGTGGTTTCGTTTAAAGCGGCATGGGCCGGTTTAAGCGACCAGAATAATCCGGCCTTGCATCCGTCATTATACCAATTCCCGGTGGCAGCCAACGGGCAGCCAATTACTTATGCCTTAAATGGTACCCCCTATATGGAGGGTGGAGTTGGTATTGAAAATATTTTTAAATTTATGCGCGTCGATTTGGTTAGACGGTTTGATTATTTAGATCATCCGGAAGTTGCCAAATGGGGCATAAGAGCAAGGGTTAAATTTGATTTTTAACAAGTGGAACAGCAAATATCTATACGCACAAATCTTCAATTAGGTATCTACCGGGTAATTGATCCCATTGTTAAGGTGTTGATCCGGCTGGGACTGACACCCAATATGGTTACCTCTATTGGGTTTGTTTTAAATATTGGTGTTGCGGTAATATTTATTGTAGGCGGCGAGGAAGGAAACCGGGGAGATTTGACTTATGTTGGCTGGGCCGGTGGGTTGATCTTATTTGCCGGGCTGTTTGATATGCTGGATGGGCAGGTAGCAAGGTTAGGTAATATGAAATCAACCTTTGGCGCTTTATATGATTCTGTTTTAGACCGGTATAGCGAATTAATTATGTTTTTTGGAATTTGTTATTACCTGGTTGCGCATCATTATTTTTTAAGTTCGATATTTGCTTTCATTGCCATGATAGGATCTATGATGGTAAGTTATGTAAGGGCGCGTGCCGAAGGGTTAGGTATTGATTGTAAAGGCGGCCTCATGCAACGCCCCGAACGTATTATTACCATTGGTGTATGTGCAATTGGTTGTGGCCTGACCTCTTTATATATTGGCGGCGATTATAAATTATATGTCCCGGGAATAAAATATCACATTTTTGAAACCATGTCCATATTTACTATTCCTATTACTGTGCTTGCTGTATTAACTAATATAACAGCCTTTAAAAGGTTGACAGATTCGAGGAAAAATTTACACGAGCAGGGAAGAGAATAAAGCAATAAATTAATGAGATCACTTTTTATACTACTATCGTTTCTATATGTTTCGCCGTTAATTATAACTACAACCACGGCGAAATCGGCTAACCATCATTTATCAGCGACAATTAAAATCGATGGTGATGAAAAGTACCCAACACCACCGGATAATGTAAGCAGGCTGTTTTTTGTTCAGCGCAGTCCTAATACCAATACTATCATTTATGAATTAAATGATAAAGATGGCCGCTTAGATCCTGAAAATCCCATACATGTGTATTGGTTAAGGTACGCCGACAAGGGCGAAAAAGAGGAGTTAAGCTATATACAACGTAAATTTGCTTATGGTTTAACAACCAAACAAACCGGGAATGATCAATACGATATAAGATTTGTATCCTACAAAAAATTTCCACTCACTTTGATGAAGGCTGGCGATGGAAAATATCATATATTCGCAAATATTGCGCAAAAACAAATGATACTTAGCCGTATCTTTATTAAAATTGAAGGCGGGTCATTTTGGCTCCCTAATGTAGTATATATTGAACTAAAGGGCACCGACCCTGCAACAGGCAGAGAAATTACAGAACATTTTAAACCCTGAGAACTATGAAGAAAAATTACATTTCTAATTCACAAGAATCTGTAAGGATGTTTAAAAGCGACCTGCTGGAAGCTTTGTCCAAAGTTCATTTTTTGGTACCGGTAATTATTTTTGTACCGGTAGTAGGCTTTTTTATATATGAAGCAATTGAAAAAAACTTAGGCCTGGTTGCTTTTTTTGAAATGTTTGCCCTCGGCCTTTTCATCTGGACGCTGGTTGAATATTTGATGCACCGCTTTTTATTTCATTATACGCCACCCAATAAGCCATGGGCGCTAAGGCTGCACTTTATTTTCCACGGTGTTCACCATGACTATCCAAGTGATGCTAAAAGGCTGGTGTTGCCACCATCTGTGAGTATCCCTTTAGCTACGGGCTTCTATTTTTTATTCAATGCCATTTTACCTGCTGATTATATTTTTGGCTTCTTTCCGGCATTTTTATTGGGTTATCTTTTTTATGATGAATCGCATTATGCTATTCACCATTTCAATTTTAAAGGTAGTATCTGGAAAAAGATCAAACAACATCACATGCTTCACCATTACCAGGACCCGGATAAGGGTTATGGCGTAAGCTCTCCCTTATGGGACAAAATTTTCCGCTCTGACTTTATCAAAAAATAGCATGACCAAGGATGCTGATAGCAAGTTAATAGTTAATCTTAAATCGATTATAGCTGTTTCCCTTGTATCTGTTGCCTACCTGCTGCTATCTTGCTGGGTGGTAGGATTTAAATCAGACCAATTAGTGTTGATAGGCTTTTTCAACACGCTTTTTTATTCGTCTTCAATTACCCGAAAGTTTATTTTTGGGTTCCTGGTTTTTATCGTTTACTGGATAATTTTCGATTACATGAAAGCTATTCCCAATTATACCGTTAGCCAGGTTCACATTGCCGACCTGTATCATTTGGAAAGAAAATTATTTGGTATCAATTTTAACGGCAATATATTAACGCCCAATGAATACTGGCGGGTAAACGGCAATACCACGTTAGATATAATCGCCGGGCTTTTTTATATCTGCTGGATACCAGTACCGCTTAGCTTTGGCGCATATCTGTTTTTCAAAAATCGCAGGGAGTTTTTAAGCTTCGCGCTAACGTTTTTAGTGGTTAATTTATTGGGGTTTGTTGTTTATTATACCTATCCTGCCGCTCCGCCCTGGTATGTGTATGAGCATGGTTTTATATTTAACCCTGCTACAACCGGTAATACCGGGGGCCTGGCTAAGTTCGACGCTTATTTTAACATTACCCTATTTAAATCTATATATGCCAAAGGCTCAAATGTTTTTGCTGCTATGCCCTCTCTGCACTCTGCCTATCCAATTATAGTGATGTACTATGGGTTAAAAAACAAACTGGGCTTTATTAATATTATATTAGCTATCGTAATGGTGGGTATATGGCTTACCGCTATTTATACAAGTCACCACTATATATTAGATGTATTGGCGGGTATTATTTGTGCCGTTATCGGAATCAACCTCTTTAACTATCTGTTTACTAAAATTGGTTTTTTACGGATATTTTTAGACCGATATACAGCGCTTATACAGTAAACACTAACCCCAATTTTTCAACTCCAGGCTTTTACATGCTGATTTGAACTGCCTAATCCGTCTATACCTAATTCAACTACATCTCCCGCTTTTAAATAAATGGGTTCAGGCTTTTGGCCCATCCCTACCCCTGCCGGTGTTCCTGTCGAAATAATATCTCCCGGCAATAAGGTCATAAATTGGCTTAAATAATGGATTATAAATGGCACCTTAAAAATCAGGTTAGACGTATTACCATCCTGCATTATTTTACCGTTTACGGTAAGCCATAAACGCAAATTGTCAATATCACCCACTTCGTCAGGGGTAGCTATAAACGGACCTATTGGTGCAAAGGTATCACAGCTTTTACCTTTAACCCATTGGCCGCCTCTTTCCATTTGAAACGCGCGTTCGCTATAATCATTAAATAAACAATAACCGGCTACATAATTTAGCGCATCTTCCTCGTTTACATAACTTGCTCTTTTGCCAATTACAACGGCCAGTTCAACTTCCCAGTCAGTTTTCAGGCTATTTTTTGGAATCATCAGATCATCGTATGGCCCAACAATTGAGCTGAGTGCCTTTAAAAATATAATGGGCTCTGTGGGCACCGCAAGATTAGCTTCCTCGGCATGATCGGCATAATTAAGGCCAATACAAACTATTTTAGATGGACGGCAAGTTGGCGGGCCCAGGCGCATATCAGCAGGTAATTCTTTCAACGAATCTTTATTTGCAACTACCCAGTTGGATAATCTTTGTATGCCATCCGTAGCAAAAAAATCTTCATTATAATCTTCGGTAAACCCGGGCAATGAATATTTCCTATTGTTTATAATAACTCCTGGTTTTTCCTGTCCAGGCTCTCCAAATCTTATTAATTTCATAATAACTATATTTTGGCCAAATATAACAGCTAAAATTTGCAAAGCCCAAGGCAATCGCCTTAAAAAAACTCCACCAAATCATGCCGAATTTCTCATCATTAAGCCGTTGTTACCGCGTGTTAGTGCAGTAAAACCTGTTATTACCACATAATTTCCGGTTATTACCGCATTATACCGAAGTAAAACACAGTCTTACAATTAATTAAACACTTAATTATCAAATAATTAAACAAATGACAATTAAAATAAAAACAAACCTTTGAGAATTATAAAAGAATTATGTCAGGGTTAACTCAGCATTTAGCGCCGCTATCTAATATACAAAAAAAGCGGACTTTATCAAACCAGATTGGTATAGCAAAGCCGCAACATTTTGCGTCTCGGAATACTTTGTTTAAGTTTGAATATTATAACCTTCAAAATGCTGTCAAAGAAAACCAAATATGCTATTAAGGCATTAGTTGTTTTAGGGAAGAATACCGATAAGCCCCCTATTCAGATCTCGAAAATTGCCGAACTGGAGCGTATCCCCAAAAAGTTTCTCGAGCAAATATTACTTGACCTCCGTAACGCCGGGTTTTTGTACAGTAAGAAAGGAGCGGGCGGCGGTTACAGCTTGAATAAAGATCCAAAAGATATCTTCCTGGTTAGCATTATGCGTATTACCGACGGCCCTATTGCTATGGTGCCTTGTGCCAGCCTTAACTTTTATCATAAATGTGAAGAATGCCACTCTGAGTTAACCTGTGGAATAAGGGACGTATTTGTTGATGTACGTGATGCCACCCTTAAAATTTTAACGGAAACCAGCATTGCCGATATCATAGCGCGCGAAAATGCTTTGATATTTAAAAACTGATCAGGAAAAGTACCAACAATCCACTGGTTCGTGGTCGCTTATGTATCAAGTATCTGTTGTTTCCGGTATACAAAGCAGCGACTTTACGGCTTTACCAATACCTTATTGGCCAATTGCTTAGTCCCATCAATCTTATCCGTATAAGTTAACCCCAAAATATCTGTAATTAAAGGATAAACATCTACATTTTGAAATGCGGGTATATCCAGGTGCTTTTTAAATGCAGGCCCCCAGGCAAAAAAAGTGGCGTGCATATCTTTCACCAAATAGGGGTCGTAACCATGTGTACCGGGTGATGGCTTGCGGCTGCTGTTAAAAGTAAACACCTTTGGCCAGTCGGGTATAAGCAATATATCCCCTATGCGATTATAAAGGTCGTCGCTTTTACCGTAATGCAAATTTGCAGGCATGTCTTGTTTCAAATAAACCTTGTAATCCATTGCCCCGTTTTTAAGGCGTTTATAGGTTTCAGTAATATCGCTGGCATTCTTTGCATAGACTTCAAGCAAGGTAGCATCGCCCGAAACAACAAATTTTGAAGTGTCAATAGCTGCCGGTATAGCTATCGCATGGTCGGCATCAATTTTGGTCATGCCATGGTCTGAAACAAATACAAAATTCACATCTAGTCCGGTTGACTTTACAGCTTTAGTTAGTTCGTCCATCGCGTCATCAACAAAGTGTACCTGCTCACCGGTTTCGGGTGCGTCAGGCCCATACGAATGCCCTGCATGGTCAACTTGCGGGAAATAAAAGGTAATAAAATGCGGGCGGCTTTCGGGCGGCAGCTTTAGCCAGTCAACAACGGTTTGAATACGTTTGTGAATATCTATCTGGTCGTTATAGACATAATAATACGTAGGGTTCATACCCTTTATCGGCGCTTCTGATGCCACCCAATAAAAACTGGCTGACAGCATGTGCTGTTGTTCGGCCAGCACCCATAAAGGTGTACCACCATACCAGCTTGCATCGGCTACTTTTGCTTTGTTACTCATTGAATAGGTATTTTTACGGGCAGGGTCATAAAAAGCATTATTAACTATTCCCTGGTGTGATGGATACAAGCCCGTAACTAAAGTATAATGGTTTGGAAAGGTAACAGAAGGATAAGACGGGATCATCGATGCCGCTTTTACGCCCTCACCGGCTAAATTCAGCAGGTGTGTTGCATGATATTTTTCAGCATAATCATACCTAAAACCATCGGCAGATACCAGTATTACGTAAGGCTTATTTTCCTGGGAAGCATCGTTCTTTCTTCCGCTTACCACCTTTTGTTCGAGATCGCTTTGCGCGATAGCGGTACCTGTTATTAACAATACAAAGAAAAGGGCTATATACTTTTTCATGGTGGTAAAACTTTAGGGCTAAAATAGAGAAATAAAGGTTATTAAATTGGTCACTACAGGTTAAATTTTGATGTTAACCGGCATAAATAATAAAATAATCTAAACGTAAAATTCATAGATTTCAAAAAAATAACTACTAATTCCATATGGTATATATTATATTTGTCGGGCAAAATGAAACATAATAGTTACATGTACTTTATAAAAATGACTTGTTGCTGTATATACGGTGACTGATTTTATGGCTATAATTGTAAAATATATTATGCCTCTTTAGCCTTAGCCAAAGGGGCTTTTTTGTAACAATGAAATTTAAATACTATGCAAAGTTTCCGCACCGAGCTGGAAAACCCAATTGTTGAAAAAGACATTATTGATCTTGAAAAAAAGATCAGGGCGTTTCGTGAGGGTAAAATACATGATGAAAAGTTCAGGAGCCTGCGCCTGGCAAGAGGGGTTTACGGGCAACGGCAGCCTGGTGTGCAAATGGTGCGCATCAAATTACCTTTTGGTAAAGTAACTTTTAAACAATTGCTGCGCATTGCTGATATATCAGACAAATATGCCAGCCACAACCTGCACCTCACTACCCGGCAGGATATACAAATACATTATGTAAGCCTGGACAGGACACCGCAGCTATGGGCCGAACTGGAACAGGATGATATTACCCTGCGCGAAGCTTGCGGGAATACAGTTAGGAATGTTACCTCCTCTCCTGCTTCGGGTATTGATCCGTTGGAGCCTTTTGATGTTTCGCCCTATGCTTATGCCACGTTTGAGTACTTTTTGCGCAACCCGATATGCCAGGAAATGGGGCGCAAATTCAAAATAGCCTTTTCTTCAAGCGAGGCGGATACAGCTTTCTCTTATATTCATGATATTGGTTTAATTCCGAAGTTAAACGGTAATAATGAGCGTGGTTTTAAAGTAATGTTAGGCGGTGGCCTGGGTGCCCAACCTATATTAGCTAATATTGTTGAAGAATTTTTGCCCGAGGATCAGTTAATCCCTTACATTGAATCTGTAATACGCGTGTTTGACCGTTATGGCGAGCGTAATAACCGCAATAAGGCCCGGATGAAATATCTGATACAGAAAATGGGGCTGGAAGAGGTTTTGCGGCTTACAAAAATTGAGAGGACAGCCAATAAAGTGAAAACTTATGAAGTTAACCGCGATGCGGTTGCTTTACCGGCCATTCCTGAAGCGGTTGAATATCCTATAGTTGAAATCAACAACCCGCTTCGCTACGAACAATGGCTGGCTACCAATGTTTTTGAGCAAAAGCAACATGGGTTTTATGGCGTATATGTAAAAGTGGAAGTTGGTGACATACCAACAGATAAAGCCCGCCTGTTTGTGGCTGCTATCAAACCTTATGTCGCCGATGAGATAAGGATCACGCAAACACAGGGGCTGTTATTAAAATTTGTACAAAAAGAAGCCCTGCCTGCGCTATTCAATGGTTTGGACGGACTTGGTTTGGCCGACCCCGGATTTGACAGTCCGGCAGATGTAACTACCTGTCCGGGAACAGATACCTGTAATTTGGGTATATCCAACAGTATGACGCTTTCAAAAGTTTTGGAAGACGTGATCTACAATGAATATGAAGAATTTATTTATAACCGCGAGATCAAAATAAAAATAAGCGGCTGTATGAACTCCTGCGGGCAGCATGGATTAGCGCATATTGGTTTTCATGGCAGTTCGTTAAAAGCAGGAACCAGGGTATTGCCATCTGTGCAGGTGTTGCTGGGCGGCGGTACAGTTGGCGATGGTGTTGGCCGCGCTGCCGAAAAGATTATAAAGGTACCTGCCAAACGTGCTACCCATGTTTTAAGAATGGTTTTAGATGATTATAAAGAACATTCAATTAAAGACGAAACCTTTCATAACTATTTTGACAGGCAAGGTAAAGATTATTTTTATCACCTGTTAAAACCATTGGCAAATTTAGAAACTTTGACCGACGAGGAATTTGTTGACTGGGGACATCAGGAAACATTTGCCACAGCTATCGGCGTGGGCGAATGTGCGGGTGTGGTAATTGATTTGGTTGCTACCCTCCTGTTTGAATCGGAAGAAAAATTGGGCTGGGCTAATGAATCGTATAGTAATGGCGCATGGGCTGATGCTATTTATCATTCGTACAATGTATTTATAAGTTCGGCAAAGGCTCTATTGCTGGACAAAGGTATTAACAGCAGCACACAGGCAGGCATTATACGCGAGTTTGACAGTAACTACATAACAACGGGAGAAATTAGTTTAAACAGTAGTTTTAATGATTTGGTGTTACAGATCAATCAAAACGAGCCTTCACCAGAATTTGCCACCATCTATAAGGCAGCAGCGACTGGATTTTTAAATTCAGTTAAAGTTAAAAGAGAGGAAACAGTACAATCATGATAAACAAGCAAACAGTTAACCAACCGGCAATAACATTGGTTGGAGCAGGCCCCGGCGATGCGGAATTGATAACCCTTAAAGCTATTAAAGCCTTAAAAACTGCTGATGTAGTTTTATATGATGCCCTGGTTAATGAAGCATTATTGGAATACGCACCTGAAAATTCAATAAAAATTTATGTAGGCAAACGCTCAGGCGATCATACTTATTCGCAGGACAACATCAATAAATTGATGGTTGATTACGCTGTCAATTATGGCCATGTAGTAAGGCTTAAAGGCGGCGACCCTTTTGTTTTTGGCCGCGGATTTGAAGAATTGGAATATGCAGCGTCACACAATATTCCTGCTAAAATAATACCAGGCGTATCAAGTTCATTAGCGGTGCCGGGATTACAGCATATCCCCGTAACTCATCGTGGCTTAAGCGAAAGTTTTTGGGTGGTTACAGGCACAACCGCAGATGGGAAAATATCTGGTGACCTATATGAAGCCGCCCGTTCAAAGGCAACGGTGATAGTATTAATGGGTATCCATAAACTGGCCGAAATTACTGAAATATTCAGGTATGAGGGCAAAGGTAATTTACCGGTGGCGGTAATTCAAAGCGGTTCAACCGTTAATGAAAAGGTTGCTATAGGCATAGTGGATACGATTGTCGAAATTGCTAACGAACAAAATATAACTTCACCTGCCTTAATTGTTTTTGGCGAAGTGGTAAGTTTACATCCCCTATTTCAATCTGCCAGGGAATTTCATGACGCTATTACCGCAAAATAAGGAATTGACACCTGTTCAGGATGAAAAAACAACGGGTGGCAACCAGCTATTCCCTGTTTTTTTAAAGCTGAACGAATTGCATGCGGTGCTTATTGGCGCGGGTAATGTGGGTTTAGAGAAACTTAACGCTATCCTGGAGAACAGCCCCCGTACAAGTGTAACAATCATTGCAGAAAATATCATACCCGGCGTATACGCTTTGGTTGCCGGATTTCCACAGGTAAAGATCATAAAGAAATCATTTGAAGATACCGACCTGGATGCTGCTAATATAGTAATTGCAGCTACCGGTAACAGCGAATTAAATGATGTTATACGATTAGCCGCCCACCGGCGCAAATTACTCATTAACGTAGCCGATAAGCCGGACCTATGTGATTTTTACCTGGGTTCTATCGTTCAAAAAGGCGACCTTAAAATAGGTATATCCACCAATGGCCAGTCGCCAACCATAGCCAAACGACTTAAAGAAGTACTAAATGAAAGTCTGCCTGATGAATTGGATACCAGTTTGCAACAAATGAACAAACTGCGTAATTCATTAAACGGCGATTTTGCGTACAAGGTTAAAACGCTTAATGAAGTAACCGCCGTATTGGTTGAGCCAAGATCGGGTATCGGTAAAAACTTTAAATGGTTATTATGGGGCTCAATTATTGCTGCAATAGTAATTGCAACTACCGCCTTATGGTTTAACCAGCCCGGTTTTAAAAGCTATATACAAAACATACAACCTATATTTTATTACTTTTTAGCGGCGGGTTTTTTATTTTCAATGATTGACGGCGCTATCGGTATGTCGTACGGCGTAACTACAACCACATTTTCATTAAGCATGGGCGTTCCCCCGGCAGCAGCGAGTATGGGGGTACATTTATCAGAGATAATGAGTAATGGCATAGCCGGCTGGATGCATTACCGTATGGGGAATATCAACTGGAAAATGTTTAAGTCGCTGTTGATTCCCGGTATTATCGGCGCGGTTGCCGGCGCTTATATTTTGTCGTCGTTAGAGCATTACAGCCAGTATACCAAGCCATTTGTGTCCTTATATACCTTAATTCTTGGTGTTGTTATCTTATCAAAGGCCATTAATATAAACCGAAAAAGAACGACAGCGAAAATTAAAAAAATAGCTTTATTGGGCCTGGGGGGTGGATTTATTGATGCTGTTGGCGGCGGCGGCTGGGGATCGATCGTATTATCAACTTTAATTGCAGGTGGCCGTAATCCGCGCTTTTCATTAGGTACCGTAAAGTTGACGCGGTTTTTTATAGCGCTAATGAGTTCATTAACCTTTATAGCAATGGTTAACAGTGCACATTGGGAAGCGGTGGCAGGGTTAATTATCGGCAGCGCTTTAGCATCGCCTATTGCCGCTAAAATATCCAATAAAATATCCGCTAAAACCATTATGGTTGCAGTTGGCATAATTGTAATACTGACCAGCCTGAAAAGCATTATTAACTTTTTAATGAAAGTTTTATAATGATTGACTTACAAAATATAAAACAGCAAATAACCGGAATAGGACCGGCAGAGGCGTTAAAACTATTGGTTGATAAATTTCCGGGCCAGGTAGTATTTTCAACCAGCTTTGGATGGGAAGACCAGGCAATAACCCATATTATATTTTCAAATAATATACCTATAAAAGTATTTACTTTAGAAACAGGCCGGTTATTCCCCGAAACGTATTATGTATGGAACCGTACTATGGAAATATATAACCAACCGGTTTATGCTTACTATCCGGCGCATTACCTGCTGGAGCAAATGGTAAACGCCAAGGGGCCCAATAGTTTTTATGAATCGGTTGAAAACCGTAAAGAATGTTGCAATATACGTAAGGTTGAGCCTTTGAAGCGCGCGTTAGCAGGTAATGAATGCTGGGTAACGGGCATACGCGCTGAGCAATCAGCAAACCGGCAATTTATGGATAATGTGGAGTGGGATGAGCAGCACCAATTAATTAAATTTCACCCTATCTTTAACTGGTCGTTAAGCCAGGTAAAAGATTTTATAAAAGAAAATAACATACCCTATAACACATTGCATGACAGAGGATTTCCAAGTATTGGTTGCCAGCCATGCACCCGGGCGGTAAAACCGGGTGAAGATTTCAGGGCCGGGCGCTGGTGGTGGGAAGACAAGGATAAAAAGGAGTGCGGCCTGCATGAGGTTGATAAAATAATAACTAATGAATAACAGACACCCGGATTATTTAGATGAACTGGAGGCGGAAGCCATTTATATTTTGCGCGAGGTAGCCGGGCAGTTTGAACGCCCTGCCCTTTTGTTTTCAGGTGGTAAGGATTCTATCACGCTGGTGCGGTTAGCAGAAAAAGCTTTCAGGCCGGGTAAATTCCCCTTCCCGCTGGTGCATATTGATACGGGGCATAATTTTGCGGAAACTATTGAATACCGTGACGCAATGATCAAACGCATTAATGAAAAGCTGATTATCGGCCATGTCCAGGACTCGATAGACGAAGGCCGCGTAATTGAGCAGAAAGGGAAAAACGCCAGTCGCAACGCATTACAAACCGTAACGCTGCTGGATACTATAGCCAAGCATAAATTTGATGCCTGTATTGGCGGTGCCCGCAGGGACGAAGAAAAAGCAAGGGCCAAAGAGCGTATTTTTTCGGTACGGGATGAATTTGGCCAATGGGACCCTAAACGCCAGCGCCCCGAACTTTGGAATATTTATAACGGCAAAATACATAACGGCGAAAACGTGAGGGTGTTCCCGATCAGTAACTGGACCGAGCTGGATGTATGGAATTATATCCGCCGCGAAAAAATAGATCTGCCAACCATTTATTTCGCGCATGAGCGTGATACAATTGTCCGTAACGGGCAACTGATGGCTGCCACCCCTTTTCTAAATATGGATGAAGAGGATATTATTCAGCGCCGCAATGTTCGTTTCCGCACGGTTGGAGATATGACCTGTACAGCTGCTATTGAATCGTATGCTTATCATATTAATGATATTATTGATGAAATAAGCGCTTCTAAAATTAGCGAACGCGGTGCCCGCATGGACGATAAGGTATCTGAAGCTGCAATGGAAGACCGGAAAAAGGGAGGCTATTTCTAAAACAAAACGTAATTGCGGGGAACGAAGCAATCGCTACACGATAGGCCTGCGCCATACAGGTTTGCCGCCTGTCTCATTAGAGATTGCTTCGTTCCTCGCAATGACTGTTAGCATATATTATGGACATTTTAAAATTTATTACCGCTGGTAGTGTTGACGATGGCAAAAGCACGTTGATAGGACGCCTATTGTATGACAGCAATTCGATATTGACCGACCAGTTAGAAGCATTACAGGCCTCAAACCGAAAAAATGATGATGGCAGTATTGACCTTGCTATATTAACCGACGGACTTAAAGCCGAACGTGAACAGGGTATTACTATTGATGTAGCCTATAAATATTTCCAAACGGATAAGCGTAAATTTATAATTGCCGATACGCCGGGGCATATTCAATATACCCGCAATATGGTTACCGGCGCGTCAAATGCCAGCCTCGCTATTATATTGATCGATGCGCGTAAAGGGGTTATTGAACAAACCATACGCCACTCCTACCTGGTATCGCTTTTGGGCATTCAGCAGGTGGTGGTTTGCGTTAATAAAATGGATATGGTGAATTTTAGCGAAGATGTTTACAACAAAATTGTAAGTGATTACCGGGAGTTAGCCGCCAAAGTGAGTATTCAAAACGTATATTTTATCCCGGTAAGCGCACTCAAAGGCGATAATATTGTTTATCCATCCTTAAATATGGGCTGGTACAAAGGCGAAAGCTTACTGCCTTATTTGGAGAATATAAACCTGGCTATTGACAATAGCACCCAACATGCCCGCCTGCCTATACAATGGATAATACGCCCGCAAATAGATGAACTGCATGATTACCGCGGGTACGCCGGTCGTGTATCCAGCGGATCGTTCAGGGTAAATGATAGCGTTACCGTGCTGCCGTCGGGTTTCACTTCATCCATATCAAAAATGGAATTATTAGATAAAGAGCCTAATGAAGCTTTACAGGGGATGTCGGTAACAGTGCATTTAAAAGATAATATTGATATAAGCCGCGGCGATGTACTGGTAAACAGCAGCTACCAGCCGGAGGTATCGCAGTTAATAGAAGCCGATTTATGTTGGATGGATACAAAGGCAATGGATACTTCGCATACCTATTTTATACAGCATAACAGCAAAGTTACCCGCTGCAAAATACAGAACATCTTACATAAGGTAAACATAAACACGCTTGAAAAAGAATACACCGAAGAATTTAAGCTGAACGATATTGGCCGTATCATCATTAAAACTGCGGAGCCATTGGTTTTTGACCTCTACCAAAACAACAAAGCTAACGGCGGCGCTATATTAATTGACAGCCGCACTAATTTAACGGTCGGGGCGCTGATGTTAAGGGCTGTAGCCGAGTAAATGTATAAACCGTTGATTTATTTGATAAATGGTTTTAATGATTCCAGTCGTTAACCCCGGACCTTACCCCCGGCATGATGGTTAATGGCTAAAAAAAGCGTCCAAAAGAACGCTTTAATTCACAGGTAGATGGTAATATATATGGATGTTAAGCAGCAATCAATTGCAGAAACGCGGCATATTTATTTTCAACATCGGCAACGGCAGTGAACTTTCTGATGTCTTTTTCTAAAATAGCCTTTAGTTCCCGGTCAATGGCTTTAAGCAGGGTGATTTTTTGAGTATTGTTTTTCATGGTGCAAGTTTTTTGGTTTGTGCTTAAAAAGGATAAATATAATGCCAAAAATATTTCAGCTTTAAGCGGTAGGTTATTGGGATGAAAGTGTAGGGTTTTGTGGATAGGGTGATGGTATCCACGAAGGACGATAATTCGCTTTTATAACTAAATGCCCCAACCAGGCAATGCAGCAAACATTCCTGAATTGAATCTGGATTCTATCCTAAAACCTTTCCATAGTTTATCAGCATATATACAAGGAATAGATTATGGAAATCTAAGTAATAGTTGGGTATTCAATTATTAATACCTCGTCTGAATAAGAATCAATTACTAATTATTTTAACATAAAAATTTGTTGTCTCAATTATTAAGCATACTTTTACACTACTAAAAAGGTAGATTTAATATACTATAATGATACAAATAAACACACAACAAATTAAGCATATCCCTGCATCTGCCACCTATACCCGTTTACTTAAAACCGGCTGTTGTTGCTGCTGATCACATCTCACTTTTCCAACAATAATTTTCATTCAAATCATTTTCACTTTTATTAATTACACATGAAGTTTTCTTACTTATTTAAAGCTATGCTCGTATCGGGCATGGTACTCTCTACATTTTTAGCTAAAGCTCAAAGCAATGATGAATTGCTAAATCTTCTTATTCAAAAAAAAGTGATCACAAAACACGATGCAGATTCATTGCGTACTGACCTTGCAAAAGAGCAACAAATCAAAAAAGACTCCCAAAAAATGTATCCATTATCGCTTGGCCGGGCATTTAACCTCTCAGGCATACTTCAAACACGTTACCAGGCGTATCAGGGCAACTCTGGCGTTGACGGTTTTGACGTACGCCGTGCCAGACTTGATCTTAAAGGGGCGCTTACAGACCATTGGGATTATGAACTTTATATAGAATTTGCAGGCACCCCCGAATTATTAGATGCTTATACTTCCTACAAATTTGGAGATTACCTGAAAATTACTGCCGGTCAGTTTAAAATCCCTTTTTCTGTTGATAATCTTACTGCTGATAATCAATTAGAATTTATTGACCGTTCGCAGGTGGAGGAGGCATTAGCTGCCCGCGCTAAAGACGTTATCGGCAACCAGGTGGGCCGTGATATCGGCGCGGAAATAAGCGGAAGTTTTTTAAAATATAACAACCACTATGTTTTTGATTATACCCTGGCGGTTTTAAATGGCGACGGGATTGATAAAACAGCGGATAATAATAATAACAAGGATATTGCAGGCAGGTTTACTTTTCACCCGGTAAGTAACCTGGGCATCTCTTATGATTTTTATCAAGGTCATGACGTTTGGGGTACCTCTACCGTTACCCAAATACGAAACAGAAGAGGTGTTGATGCGAGATACGTTGATGGCCCATTATCATTAACTGCCGAATATGACCGGGGTACCGATGGATTAATTGACCGCAGCGGATGGTATGGACAAGCCGCTTATTTTATTGTTCCCCAAAAAATACAGTTAGCCGGCAGGTACGATAGCTATAATACCAACCTTGCTATTACAACAGATCGCACTATCTGGTATTTAGGCGGCATTAATTATTTCTTCAACAACTGGACAAAACTGTATATAAATTATACTTTTAAACGCGAAGAAACCGCAGTGCAGGTACCTAACAATTTATTTGCGGCCGAAATACAGGTACAATTTTAATAATTATATCAATCAAGAGGCAACGTTTTTGCCTTTTGATCCCTGCTTTTTAATTAGTTAATTAAAATCTCAACTAACAAATTCAACCACCCTCACGGCTTCTAACTTTCGCAGGTCTTCCAGGATGGTTAGTATAGCTGCGTTTTTGTTTGAAAGTTTTTGTGTAAATATTTTTAGCAGGTCATTTTCATTATCCAAAGGTGATATTCTTACCTCTTTGATCTGAATATTATATTTAGTTAAAACTTCCTGTATAGTTTTTAAGTTAACCTGGTCTTGTTTAATAGTAATATTTAAACCGTTATATTTATTTCGGTTAAATACTCTATTTTCAATAGGTTTAATGACGGCCAGGATAATAAGAACAAGGCCGGTTGTTATAGAAGCGGGCCAGTATAATCCCCCGCCAACAGCTAAACCAATTGCCGCAACTGTCCATAAGCCTGCTGCCGTGGTTAAACCGCGCACAACTTCGTTCTTCATAAACAGGATGGTGCCCGCACCTAAAAAACCAATGCCACTTATTACCTGGGCAGCTACGCGCGAGGGGTCAAGCACTATACCGGGTTTGCCAATCACATCGCTAAACCCATATGTCGAAACGATCATGGCCAAAGCAGAACCTACACAAACCAGCATGTGTGTGCGTAATCCCGCCGCCCATTCCCTGCGTTGCCTTTCCACGCCTATTATACTGCCCAGCAAAGTGGCAAGCGCTAAGCGGATAATTAGTTCATAGGTAGGTATCATATTTTACTAACTATCAAAAGCCATATTTTGTTATATCAAATAATATGAATATCAAAAAAAGGGGCGCACAGCGATAGCTATTATTTCCAATTTTATAATAATTTACTTTTTTAGCCGTTTTTAAAATCAATTTGATATTATTGTTACTTAATTGTTAATTTAGCGTTAACTAATTCAATTACTTAATACACGGTTGATATGGCCAAACGGTTTGCCCACACATTATGCATTTACACCTTCGTGGTGTTTATGATTTTGTTGCGCCCGTATTTAGCCTACCAAATCTCTATGCAGGGAGGGGCGTTTGCCCGCGATCCTGAACAGGTATCCCGTTTACTGCAAAGACTGGTCAAGAAAAAGGAATCGCATATTGACGATAACGATGAGGCTATGGAATTGGTATCCGCAAGCGATATCGAAATTGTACTGCCGGTCGTTCTGTTGCTCGTTCTGCGTCGGCGGTTAGCGTGGCTCTTAGCTTTATTAAATGAAGCCACCATAAACTGGAGGCGAAGCACCGTTTCCCGGGTATTCCCCCCAACGAATTACCTCGCGCTTATTTCCCGACTGCAAGTCTGATTACCACAAATTTCGTGCGCTATAATTTTTGATAGTTATAGTCATAATTAGTTCCTTTCCCGGGAACCCGATCGGGTTATCATTTCTGTTAACCCACTTTCAAAACAATTTATTCAAACCTGTTTATTTAACAGATTTCATGAAAATAGTTATCAAAAAAACTATACGTCAATTGGTGGTTACGTGTACGTTTCTTATACATTATAACTGCGTTTTCGCGCAGGTTAAAGCCACCTATTCGCTGGCAAACCTGGTCGATTCTGCTAAAACTCATTTGCCGGTTCTATTGCAAAAACAAGCTTTGATCAACAGCGCTAAAGCAAACGTTACCGATGCGAGAAATTCGTTTTTGCCCAAGCTTAATGTGGTTGATGAATTAAGTATCGGCTCGGCAAATGATGTTGAAGGCTCATTTATGCCTATTGGAGGTATTAGTCGCGGTATATCAAGCAGTATCCGCGGAAGTAACAATTATACCGCCCAAACCGGCAACCTGGCTTCGGTTTATGCCGAGTACGACCTGGTTAATTTTGGTTTGCGCGGCGCGAAAGTTGATAACGCTGTAGCCTATGCCGATCTGCAACAGGCAGATTTTGATAAAGAGGTATATGTGATAAAGCTCCAGATAGGCAAGCTATACTTTAATATACTTAAAAACATTTACCAGCTTCATATTGATGAACAAAATATTAACCGGTACCAATCGGTAACCAGCATTATTAAGGCGCTTACCGGCAGCGGGATAAAAGCCGGGGTTGATTCCTCATTAGCAAAAGCCGAACTATCAAAGATCAAGGTAAGCTATAACCAGCGCGAGGGAGAAATACGACAATCAATACAGCAGCTTAGCTTTTATACGGGTATTAATGCCACTAAAATTAATGTTGATACGCTGCGTAAGGATGATGAAGTAACGGCTGCCAAACTATTCAGTAAAATGGCCGATACGGTTAATAACCCATTGATAGATTATTTCAATAAACAAAAAAATCTCTACCAAACTAATGAAACCCTGGTAGGCAAAAGCTACCTGCCAAAAATTGTGGTAGGCGGTGGCGGCTGGGCACGTGGTTCAAGCATTCAATATAACGACAATTACGGCCCTTTAAACGGCGGGCTGGGTTTGCAGCGTTACAATTATATAGCAGGTGTGGGTATTACTTACGACCTGTTTAATATCACCCATCGCAGGGATAAGCTCGTGGTAAACCGTTATCAGACACAAGCCGCTGGTTATGATTTGCAGCAACAGAAGCTGGCTTTAAGTAATGCCAATGCCCAGGCAGATGAAGCCATCATAACAGCGCAGAAAAACCTGGCGGAACTGCCTGTTCAATTGCTGGCGGCTACCGATGCTTATAATCAAAAGGTGGCCCAATATAAAGCCGGTGTAATTAACCTTATTGACCTCACCACGGCCTCGTTTGTGCTCTATTCGGCCCAGCTCAATTATGTAGAAACGCTTAACGACTGGTATGTGGCCAACCTGGACAAAGCCGCCTCGACAGGAAACCTTGATCTATTTATTCAAACTATAAAAAATTAAACAAATGGTAAAAGCAGCTTTGAAAAGACCCATAACTATCGTGGTATTATTTGCCGGGTTTTTATTGTTTTCTGTGCTTTCCCTGCGAACAGTGCCTATTGATATATTCCCAAGTCTCAACTCTCCTACTGTATATGTTGTGCAGCAATATGGAGGCATGAGCGCCAAACAGATGGAAGGGTTCTTTTCAACTAAAATGCAGGATCACTTTTTATATGTGGACGGTTTAAAAAATATTGAATGTAAAAACATCCAGGGGCTGACCCTCATCAAAATGTCGTTTTATGAGGGCACTGATATGGCGGAAGCCTCTGCCGAAATAGCCATACAGGTAAACCGTTGTATGTCTTTTTTCCCTCCGGGCGCATTACCCCCGGAAGTTATACGGTTTGATGCATCGTCCCTCCCTGTAGGCGAATTGGTTTTCAGCAGCAATACAAAAACCCTTAACCAGGTATTTGACATGGCCAGCACGCTCATCCGCCCGCTTTTTGGAAAAATCCCCGGCCTGTCGGCCCCACCTGCATTTGGCTCAAACGCGCGGTCAATTATTTTAAAGGTCGATCCGCAGAAATTGCGCGAGCTTAATATTTCTCCGGAGCAGGTGGTTGAAGCATTGGGCCGTAACAACGCCATGACACCTTCGGGCAATGTGCGCATAGATAGTACGATGTACACCTCGTCGGTTAATTCGCAGGAAGAAAGTGTAAAGGCATTTAACGACATCCCCATCATTAGCAACGGTGTAACCACTATTTATGCCCGCGATGTAGCACATATTGAAGACGCTTCTGATATAATAGTGGATTATGCCTTGGTAAACGGCAAACGTTCGGTTTACTTTCCTATAGTAAAAACGGCAAGCGCGTCTACCTGGGATGTGGTTCAAAACCTGCGCAAAGAACTGCCGGAAATGCAAAGCTTATTGCCTCCCGATGTGCACATCAGCTATGAATTTGACCAGAGTAAGTTTGTAATAAACTCGGCAAAAAGTTTAATGACCGAAGGAATTTTAGGCGCCATTTTAACCGGCTTAATGGTACTGCTGTTCCTGCGCGACTGGCGAAGCAGTTTAGTGGTTGTTATTACCATTCCTATCGCCATATTAGGGGCGGTGTTCTGCTTAAAAATGGCCGGGCAAACAATCAATATCATGACCTTGAGCGGCCTTGCCTTAGCTATCGGCATCCTCGTCGACCAGGCTACCGTGACCATCGAAAATATACACCAGCACTTTGAAATGGGAAAAAGTAAAAAGCAGGCCATACAGGATGCCTGCGAAGAAATATCGTTTCCCTTATTGTTGATATTGCTATGTATCCTTGCTGTTTTTGCACCATCATTTGTAATGACTGGCGTACCTAAAGCCATGTTCTTACCGCTTTCGTTATCCATTGCCTTTGCCATGATCATTTCTTATATCACGGCGCAAACATTGGTCCCCATTATTTCCAACTGGATATTAAAAGCCGAAATGTTTCAGTATCACCATAACCAGTTTCATGCCCATGCCGGGCTGGACTTGGATAAAGAAGAAGCTAAAGAGGTTAAACTCCATAATAAGCAGGACATTAAGCACCCTGACGAAAATGACTTTTTCCAGCGTATTAAAGTAGGGCTGTTAAACAAACTTAATAAGTGGATGCCTAACCGCAGGCCCATTGTTTTGGTTTACCTGGTAGTTGTGTTGTTGTTGGCCGGGTTTTGTTTTGTATTTATAGGCAAAGATATGCTACCGCACTCTAATGCAGGCCAGTTACAATTACGGGTACGTGAACCGGATGGAACACGGTTGGAATTAACCGAACGTAATGTAAAAAGCATATTGAACATCATCGATTCAACTGTTCATCATAATGTCGCTATTACCTCAGCTTTTGTGGGACCGGTATCTGCCAATTACGGGCACAGTAATTTATATGTATTTAACAGCGGATCGCACGAGGCCGTTGTACAGGTACAATTTAATGAAGATTATAAAGTAAATATGGATGACCTGAAAGATAAGCTGCGCGCGGCTATCCATCGGCAATACCCGCATATCCATTTATCTTTTGAACCTATTGAACTAACAGAAAAGCTGATGTCGCAGGGTGCTGCCACACCTATTGAGGTGCGGGTGGCAGCAAAAAGCATGGACGATCTTACCTCCTATTCTGATAAGCTGGTAGAAAAATTAAAGGCCATCCCCTACCTGCGCGATGTGCAAATAGCGCAACCGCTAAAATTTCCTACCATACATATCAAATTAGACCGCGACCAACTTTCGCAAATGGGTTTGAGTATTGAAAATGTATCCAAAAGCATTTCTGATGCCACAGCGTCAAGCCGGTACACCATGAAAAATTTATGGCTTGATGATAGTAAGCAGTACACCTATAATACCGAAGTGCAGGTACCCGAATATATGATGAACAGCATGCAGCAACTACAATCCATACCCATAGTTCCGGGTAAAATGCGGCCCTTACTTTCAGATATCGCCACCTTATCGGTTGACTCCATACCGGGAGAATATGACAGAGCGGGGCCGCGAAGGTTTTTAACTATTAATGCCAATATTTACAAAAAAGACCTGGGAACGGCTACTGCCGCCGTTCAAAAAGCTGTTGACGAAATGGGAATACCTCCATCCGGGCTGGTAGCCGAAGTAAGAGGAATGTCCTCGTTGTTAACAGATACCTTCGACTCTTTACAAAGTGGTTTGCTGGCTGCCATCGTGGTTATTTTATTGATCCTTACAGCCAATTATCAATCATTTGGTTTGGCGGTGTCTATTTTATCTACCGTGCCTGCGGTATTGTTAGGCTCTTTGCTTTTATTATTAGCCACAGGTTCAACACTTAACCTGCAATCCTACATGGGTATTATCATGTCGGTAGGTGTATCAGTAGCCAATGCTATCCTGATTGTAACCAATGCCGAGAATTTAAGGCTGGAATACAAAGACCCGTTCAAAGCGGCTACTGTAGCAGCAAGTATAAGGTTAAGGCCTATACTGATGACCAGCCTGGCGATGATTGCCGGGATGATACCAATGGCAAGCGGCCTGGGAGAATCGGGCGATCAATCAGCCCCGTTAGGCCGCGCGGTAATAGGCGGTTTAATTGCCTCAACCATTGCAGCTTTATATATAGTCCCGCTGGTTTACGGCTGGATACAGCAAAATGCTTCGTACGAAGATATTTCCCTTTTAGCCGAAACCGAAATCAAACCCAAATTAGCAGCCCAATTAAAATAACATATTATGCAAACAAAAAACATTATCCTATTCTGCACAGCGGCACTATTGTGCGGCTGCGCTGACCATAAAACCGAAGAGAATAAAGCTACAGCATCCACAGCAGTAAGCTATAAGCTGGCTGATGTGCAAAGCGCCGATATGGAGCAAACGGTTAAATTGCCGGCGCAATTGGCGGCTTACCAGGAAGTAAGCATTTTCCCAAAAGTGAACGGTTATGTAAAAACCGTTTTGGTGGATATCGGCTCGCACGTTAGCAAAGGACAACCCTTAATGATTTTGGAAGCGCCTGAGATACAACAGGCAGTTTTACAGGCCAAAGAAAAATACGCCCACGCCAAATCTGATTTCACAATAAATAAGGAGAACTATTTCCGGCTCAAAGTAGCATCCCAAACTGCGGGTGCCATATCGCCGATGGACCTTGCGACCGCCAAAGCAAAAATGGAATCGGACAGCGCCCTGACCAATGCCGAAAAAGCCAACTGGCAAATGCAGGAAACCATGATGAACTATTTAAAGGTAAGCGCGCCATTTAACGGTATTATCACCGAAAGGAATACCAACCCCGGCGCGTTGGTAAGCGCCGAGGCGAAGGATAAACCCATGCTGGAATTAAAAGAGGTTGACCACCTGCGTTTACAGGTTGATATACCGGAGAGCCTGGCAGCTTCTTTAATTAATAACGAAAAGGTAAATTTTTATCTCACGGCAATGCCCGGCAAAAAAATGACGGCCGGCATCAGCCGAAAATCCGGTAACGTAAATATCCAGTATCGTGCAGAACGAATGGAAATGGATGTACCCAACAAGGATGGTTCATTATCGCCGGGTATGTATGCCGATGTTATTTTAAAAACAAAAGGAAACCCACAGGCGATGACCGTCCCTAAATCGGCAGTAGTTACCTCTACCGAGCGAAAATATGTTATAGCCGTTCGCAACGGAAAATCGGTAAAAATTGACGTTTCTACAGGCATTGAATATGATAATAAGATCGAAGTAAGCGGCGATCTGAAAATGACCGATAAAGTTATTGCTGCCGCGAATGATGAAATAGAAGAAGGTATAAAAATTAACTAATTATATATAATCAACATGAAAAAAGTAATGACCCAGGTGATCATGATCACCTTTTTATCAGTAACAGTTTTGGCCCAACCCGCTTCTAAGGAATTACCTAAGGAGGTAGCCAGCGCATTTTCTTCAAAGTATCCGGCAACAGCTATTAAAAACTGGCATCTTAAAAATGATGATTACGTTGTAAAATTTAAAAGAAACGACAAAACTCATTTTGCCTTTTATGCGGCAAGCGGTGCCTGGTTAAAAACTGAAACCAATTATGCATTCACGCACTCCTTACCTGTTGAAATTAAAAACGGCTGGAAAAAAACAGAATACAGGTCATGGATAGTAAATGAAATTAAGGAGGTTGAATCGGCAGGCGATGACCTCTTTGTTTTACAGGTAACTAATAGCTTTACTTATGATGCAGACCACCTTCCTGAAAAATATACTTATAACCTGTATTTTTCTAAAACAGGGCAATTTGTTAAAAAACAGGAGGTGCCCTGGGGAAGTAAGGAACAATAGTTGAAAGCATTTTCAGCTATGCACAAAAAAAGGCGCTTACTTGTAGTAAGCGCCTTGAATTTTTTGTTTAGCACATAGATTATTTTACCAAATAATGCATAACTGCTACAACACAAATAATAGCAAGGATCACACCTTGCAATTTTTGCTCAATCGTTAGTTGGTTTAAGGTTTTCAAGTTTATTTTAATAAGGTATGGTAAATATACAATTGTAATTACTTTGTTACAAATATTTTTTAGCTTTTCTTAAAAGTTAATCAATAAGTAATTACCTGTTATTCAATTAATTCATTATAACAATTTTTATATTTATTTGTAATATATTAACTAATTAAAACCCTTGTGTTAACTTTTATCTAATTAAATATGTTACTACATGCTATCAATCCCGCTAACGGAAACCACATAAAGCAATACAATTCGCACAATGATGCAGAAATAGAGAAAAAAATAAAGCAAACGCATTCAGCCTGGTTAAAATGGAAAGAAACAACCCATGCTGAACGAAGCCGGTTATTAAACAACCTGTCGGCTGAATTGAAAGACAGAAAAGACGAATTGGCGAAGTTAATGGCCTTAGAAATGGGCAAGCCCATTACCCAGGGAATTGCCGAAATAGAAAAATGCGCGGCTGTATGTGAATATTACGCTGCAAACGCAGAAACACATTTAAAAGATCAGCTTATTCAAACAGAGGCTTCAAAAAGCTATGTCACTTTTCAGCCAATTGGTGTTGTATTGGCCATTATGCCGTGGAACTTCCCTTTCTGGCAGGTATTCCGGTTTTTAGCCCCGGCATTGGCTGTGGGTAATTGCGGCGTATTAAAACATGCTTCAAATGTACCGGGATGCGCTTTGGCTATTGAAGATATGGTAATACGAGCAGGGTTTCCAAAAGATGCCTTCAAAACCCTATTGGTTGGTAGCGATAAAGTCGGCCAAATAATTGAGAGTGAACTTATCAAAGCGGTAACCCTGACCGGCAGCACCAACGCCGGGAAAAAAATAGCCGAAAAGGCAGGTTCGCTGATCAAAAAAACGGTATTGGAACTGGGCGGCAGCGATGCCTATATTATTTTGGCGGATGCTGACTTAGAGCAGGCCGCCGAAATCTGCGTAAACAGCCGCCTCATCAACACCGGCCAAAGCTGTATCGCGGCCAAACGATTTATTGTAGTTAAAGCTGTTGAAAAAGAGTTTACCAAACTATTCCTGCAAAAAATGCAAAGCCGCAAAATGGGCGACCCGCTCGATCCGGCTACTGTTATTGGCCCTATGGCGCGAAAAGACTTGCGCGATGAGTTGCATAGCCAGGTAATTAAATCTACCGGCAAAGGTGCTAAATGTATTTTAGGCGGCGAAATACCCAAAGGAAACAATGCTTATTATCCGCCAACCATTTTAACCAATGTAAAAAAGGGAATGCCCGCGCATGATGAGGAATTGTTTGGCCCGGTAGCCGCCATCATCACCGCGAAGGATGAAGCTGATGCGATAAATATTGCCAATGAAAGTGTTTTCGGATTAGGCGGGGCAGTATTTACAAAAGACAAAAAAAGGGGCGAAGAAATAGCGGCTACCAAATTACAAGCAGGTTCCTGTTTTGTAAATTCATTGGTAAAATCCGATCCAGGGTTGCCGTTTGGAGGGATCAAAGAATCAGGCTACGGGCGCGAATTGGGTTTGTTTGGGTTATATGAATTTGTAAATATCAAAACGGTTTATGTTGCCTGACAAAAACTAAATGCTAAAGTTTTACTTTCAATAAGGTAGTTTAATTATTTGATTATAAATATAAATTTCTTTTAAGGAAATATCAATTTTGGCTATCATATACCGGCAAGCTGTTTAAGGAGGCTCCTCTGGAGCCCGAATGTCTATAAACACGTGACTCCTCTGGAGTTAAAACTAATGATGATAAAAAGAATTTTCAAATGACAGGGCTACAGCGTAGCCACGTGTTTATAGAATTAAAAACAAACAATCCTGGCTCCGTTAGGTGCCTCCTTTAACAAAATGGCCGGGTTCTTAATGCCATCCTATTTAGCCGATCATTCATTTTACGCTTACCTGACCAACAAATATCCCGCTTAAAAATCAAAAAAGTATCTTTGCAAAATATATGAGCAAGCACGGCAGGATATTGGTGGCAATGAGCGGCGGGGTGGATAGCTCGGTAGCGGCAGTGATGCTGCATGAGCAGGGTTATGAGGTTATCGGCCTTACCATGAAAACATGGGACTATGCCTCGTCTGGCGGCAGCTCAAAAGAAACAGGCTGCTGCAGTTTAGACAGCATCAATGATGCCCGCGCTTTAGCCGTTGGTTATGGTTTCCCCCACTACATTTTGGATATAAGGGATGAGTTTGGCGATTTTGTGATTGATAATTTTGTTGACGAATACCTTGCAGGCCGCACCCCTAACCCATGCGTACTGTGTAATACGCATATCAAATGGGAAGCTTTGCTAAAACGCGCCGATAAACTGGATTGCGAATTTATAGCTACCGGCCACTATGCCAATATCCGTTTGCAGGATAGCGGCAGGTATGTAATATCAAAGGGCAGGGATGAAAATAAGGATCAATCGTATGTGCTTTGGGGCGTATCACAAAAAAACCTTGCGCGTACTAAATTCCCGTTAGGTACTTATTCAAAACCAGAGATCCGCCAGATGGCTATGGAAATGGGGCAAATTGAATTAGCCGGAAAAAGCGAAAGCTACGAGATATGTTTTGTGCCCGACAACGACTACAGGGCTTTTCTGCGCCACAAAGTAGGCGATTTGGAAGAACGTGTAGCCGGGGGCAACTTCGTCTTAACTGACGGCACCGTGGTAGGCAAACACCAGGGCTATCCCTTTTATACCATCGGGCAACGTAAGGGTTTGGGTGTTGCTTTTGGCCATCCTATGTTTGTAACGGCCATTCAGCCCGATACCAACACCGTTGTATTGGGTACTATTGATGAATTGGAACGTAAACAGGCCTGGGTAAGAAACCTGAACATGGTTAAGTACGAAAATATAAATGAACCTTTGGAAGCAATTACCAAAATACGCTACAAGGATGCCGGTACCCAAAGCACCATACAGCAAATGGGCGATCATTTAAAAGTTGATTTTCATCATATGGTTTCGGGCATAGCACCGGGACAATCAGCTGTGTTTTATGAAGGCAATGATTTGCTGGGCGGTGGTTTTTTGATGTAGGTTTTTTAGAGTCAAGAACCAAAAGTCAAGAAATATTTACAGGATAAACTCAAAGTTAATCAACACGTTGATAGAGCGCGGTATAGTCGATTTCATCCTTATTTCCAGTTCTAATTTCTTGGTTCCTGGCTCTTGAATCTTGGTTCTTGAATTTTGGTTCCTGGCTCTTGATCCTTGGTTCTTATATTAATTTCACTTTGCTGGGTGCCAATATTTCCCTGCAAGTCAGTACCTTCCGCAATAATCGTATAAGTGGCTGGTTTATCAGCGCTGAAAAATGAAACAACGGCCCTGCCATCTTTATCCGTAACAATATTCGGTTCCCAATCAATGGTCGAACGCAGGTCGGTACCAAATGCAATACCCTTATTTTTAACCGTGTACCTGGGCTTATAATATTGTATAGGCGTGGTAAAAGGTATAGGCTTATAAGCATAGGTGCCTGGCGCATGTTTTATAAATTTCCCGTTGCCCGAAAAAGTAGTTACAAATATTATCGCCATATCGAATCTGCTTAAAGGGTTAATAACATATCTTATCTCAACGCCCCGTATATCCTCAGCAGTAAGGTAATTCATATAATAAACTGTAGGGGCTCCCGGATACCCATCTATTATAAGTCTAACCCTATAGTGCCCATTCAATATATAGGCTGGGAAATTAAAGTTCCCTAATTTCATAATGGTTTTATATTTATACTCCAATATTTCAAATAGCGTCATTTTTTTTGCCGCGGCCATATCTTTCTCATCCCATATCACATCGTCAAGCTCGGGCATTGGGTTTTGCGAGCCACGGATGAGTTTCTTTTGGTTGATAACCACCTCTTTTAACTGATGCCCTTCTCCTCTATAGTTTGATTCGGCCTGTAATTGCGCTGCTTTTGTATGATTGTTATTCAACAAAACCGTATCGCTGTTTACATACCAGGGCAGTTGCCGCTCTGTTAAGGGTGCAAATTCAGGCGGGTTAAATTCATTTACTTCAATACCCACATTAAAATTATTGCCATTCTTGTTTTTTGACGATATAAAAAAGAACGCGCTGTCGGTAGGTAAATAGTCGTTGCCTTTAAAACTAAACCGGCCTTCATTGTCGGTCACGGTATCTGTTACCATAAAAGGATACTTGCGTAACAGCGTAATGGCTGCTTTTTTAACCGGCTTATTAAATATATTAACCACTTTCCCATCTATGGTAAATTCCTTTTCAGCCAGGTATTTTGGTTGCGGCTTTTTAACATCAAATACATTTTTCCAGCTATAGCCAACCCAGCCCTGGGTTAAAAGCAGGTTGTCCAGTTCTTTTTCCCCTTCCAGGCTGTTGTTTTCAAAATAATAACCGGGGTTTTCTATATTCCCTTTTAAATCCGATGTGAACAACATATTATTAATAAAATTACTTTCATCCTTGTCCGTTTTTACCTGGCTGTCATCAGTTACTGCCAATGAAAATGTGCCCTTCACCGGTTTCCCGGTTTTATCATTTATCTGCAAGGTTAAAGCGATACTATCCCTGTTAGCATAACTTTTCTTATTTGGTACAATGGTGATTTTAAGGTTATCACCGTGGTTTATATAAACCAACCGTTCATTTAACGGCTGGCTGTTTGAATTTAATAATGTAAAGCGCGTTATCCCTGTAGGGAACAATATCTTAGGCAAGGTTATTTTCATTCCCGCATGGTCAAAGCTAAATGCCGAGGCGTAACATACAACTCCCCTCGCCTGACCTATCAAATGATAAGTGGTATTTGAAATCAGGTTTGGCGTTACATTTAGTATTAATTCCAATGAGTCATTTGCTTTGGGTTCTATCCTTAACACAACGCCAGTTGGACTTACAGCAGGCAAAGGATAATTTTTAGTAATCCCGTTTTTAAAAGCAATTTTCGCATAATAGCTTTCACCGGCACCGGGGGTAAGTTCAAATGATCCCATCCCGCTATGGACGGATTGAAATGATGTTATGGGTTGCTGTTTGCTATTAAATACAGTTCCGTTGACAGTTGCCCCCTTACCATCCTCGCTTATGGCCTTAAAGCCTATCTTTGTTTCTATGCCCGCTACCAGGTTGCCGCCTTCGGGCATAAATTGCAGATCGGTTTTTTCAGGCCGGTTTAATATTATGGGTATGGCCAGTACAGTGGTATCTGCACCCTTGCCCCTTTGCTGTGCCTGTATGGTCAAGTTTTTTATTAACGTTTTATCGTTAAGGCCAAGATTGAACGCCATTGTGCCATCCAAGCCTGTTGAAACATTATCCCTGGCCTGGGTATGTGTGCCATTCATTACAACCAGCTTCATATCCTTCAATACCATGGGTGCTTTATCCAGGTTTGTAAAACGCAGCATAGCCTGCACTTTGGTTTTTCCTGCTGTGCTGTCCAATTTAAAATCAGCTTTTACCAGCGTCGACGCGGAATTGGTAGAAGAAATATAGATGCTTTTCTTAAATATATAATCCTCGCCAAAGTTCTGCATCCAGTTGGTGTACGCCCGCAACGTATAGCTACCCCCGGGTATATCCTTCTCATCCAGCGCTATACCGCCCCAGCTAACGCCGAAAACTACCGGAACCATTATGCGTTTTACAGATTTATTATTCATGTTATCCAGTTCCACATATAACAGTCCGCTTGTTTCCGAAGGTTTTAAATAATCGGCATTAAGCAGGTAACTTTTAAAGTGTAGGGTATCCCCTAAAGTATAATAGGGTTTATCGAATTGCAGGTACAGCTTTTCTACCGGAAGTTTTTTCCTGGTTTCCGTTATACTTTTTAGGTAGCTTTTTAACACCGGGTCCGTTATAATTTGGCCTGACACCGCAAATGGAATTAAAAATACGACGATGCCGCAAAAAAAGCGACGGGTGACTTTTATAATCATCGGCTTTAGATTTATAACGGTTATAATGAAATTATTGGCAATTGGCCGCCTTCTTTTCTCTCGTGAAATAAAGGTATAAATAATTAACTAATTGTTACGTTATAAATTTTAATGTATTTTAAAAATTTGCGTTTCACTTTCTTTATGTTTTATTTGCAAAAAAAATAACTGTATAAATGGCTAAAAATCTGTTAATAGTTGAATCTCCGGCAAAAGCTAAAACCATCGAAGGATATCTCGGTAAAGACTTTACTGTTAAGTCAAGCTATGGACATATCCGCGACCTGGTTAAGTCTGAAGACGCTATTGATATAGCCCATAATTTTGAACAAAAATATGAGGTACCGGCAGATAAAAAACAAGTAGTTAGCGAGTTAAAGAAATTAGCAAAAGAAGCAGAAATTGTTTGGCTGGCATCTGACGAGGACCGGGAAGGCGAGGCTATATCATGGCATTTATTTGAAACCCTGGGTTTAAAGGAAGCAAATACCCGCCGTATAGTTTTTCATGAGATCACTAAACCGGCAATTACCAAGGCGATTGAAAACCCCAGGAAAATAGATTATAACCTGGTTAACGCGCAGCAGGCCCGCAGGGTATTAGATAGGCTGGTAGGTTTTGAACTCTCCCCTGTTTTATGGAAAAAAGTTAAACCATCGCTTTCGGCAGGCCGGGTACAGTCGGTTGCCGTACGTTTGATAGTCGACCGTGAACGGGATATCAATAAGTTTAAATCAGAAGCTGCATTTAAAATCGTAGCAATTTTTGGTAGCGGTAAACAGGCTTTTAAAGCCGAATTAGCCGAACGTTACAGCAAACAGGAAGATGCCGAAAAGTTTTTAACAGATTGCATTGGCGCTGATTTTAACATCAATTCGTTAGAAACCAAACCTGCCAAACGCGCCCCTGCTGCTCCATTTACTACTTCAACATTACAGCAGGAAGCCAGCCGGAAGCTTGGATACTCGGTATCACGCACTATGTCTGTAGCACAAAAGCTATATGAATCGGGCCATATCACCTATATGCGTACCGACTCGGTTAATTTATCTGATACCGCTTTAAATGCTGCCGCGCAGGAAATTACATCGGCCTACGGCGATAAATATCATCAAAATAGAAAGTACAAAACTAAAAGCGCGGGTGCGCAGGAAGCACACGAAGCCATAAGGCCAACCTATTTTAACCAGCATACAATCGAGGGCGATTCGGGCGATAAACGCCTGTATGAACTGATATGGAAACGCGCTATAGCCTCGCAAATGAGTGAAGCGTTATTTGAGAAAACAACGGCAAAGATCAGTATATCAACACGTAAAGAAGAACTGACCGCCAATGGCGAGGTAATGAAGTTCGACGGCTTCCTGAAAGTTTACCTGGAATCGGACGACGATGAGGATGACACGCAGCAAGACGGCGAAAATGCCATGTTGCCGCCTTTAACCAAAGGTCAGCTTTTGGATCTGGATGAAATGTCGGCTACTGAACGCTTTTCTCGTCCCGCCCCTCGTTACACAGAAGCCAGTTTAGTAAAAAAACTGGAAGAATTGGGTATAGGCCGTCCGTCAACCTACGCTCCCACCATATCTACCATACAAAATCGCGGGTACGTGGTAAAGGAAGAACGTGAGGGAAAAGTAAGAAAATTCCGTGTGCTAACCTTGAAAAGTGGTAGCATTAAAAAAGAAGAAAGAACAGAGAACACCGGTGCCGAACGCAATAAGCTTTTCCCCACAGACATAGGCGCTGTAGTGAATGATTTTTTGGTACAGCATTTTAACGGCATTGTTGATTTTCATTTTACAGCAGGTGTTGAAAAGCAATTTGACGAAATAGCCCAGGGATTAACTGAATGGACGGATATGATCCGTGGCTTTTATGCGCCTTTTCATAAAGACGTAGAAAGCACTATAGAAACCGCCAACAAAGCAACCGGCGAACGCGACCTGGGCATCCACCCGGAAAACGGCAAGAAGGTTTCGGTACGTATCGGCCGTTATGGTCCATTTGTGCAGGTTGGTGAAAGCGCAGGTGATGATGACACTGCCGATAAGCCTTTGTATGCAAGTTTAAGAACAGGGCAAAGCATTGAGACCATCTCGCTGGAAGATGCCTTAGAACTGTTTAAACTGCCTAAAAAGGTGGGTGTTTATGAAGACAAGGATATGTCGGTTGCCATTGGCCGTTTCGGGCCGTACATCAGGCATAACGGTGCTTTCATATCGCTACCAAAAGAAATTGACCCCCTTGATGTTACCGAAGCGCAGGCTATTGAATTGATTAATGACAAGCGTAAAAAGGATGCTGAACGGCTGATCAAAGCTTTTGATGAAGACCCTACGGTTAAAATATTAAATGGCCGCTGGGGGCCATATATCGAATTTGGAAAACAAAACGTTAAAATACCCAAAGGCAAAGAGCCTTTAGAACTAACTTTTGAAGATTGCAAAGCTTTAGCCGCTGCCGAAAGCAAAGCGCCCGCAAAAGGCAAGAAAAAATTTGTTAAGAAAAAGTGAGTGGTTGATTGGGTTGATTAAGTGAATGGTTTGGGCAATCTAAAACCACTCACCCAATCAACTCAATCAACTTAATCAACCGCCCTATGATAAAGGACCTCCCCGAAAATACGGTAAAGGATATTGCCATAGCTGTCGCGCTTGAAAAAGAGAGCGCTGAAAGCAAGATATGGTATGTTTACCTGGTGAACCTGAAAAAAGAACCTATCGAAAATGTATTGATCACTTCAAAAGGCTATGGCGAAAAGGATGGGAAGCAGGTAAAAACTTCAGTACTGCGCCATATGTTCCCGAAAATTGAAAGTGGCGCTTATAAACTAATAGAACCCATTGATGAAGCCACTTTCGGCCTGAATAATGAGTATTGGCTAAGCTATTATATTGGCGGCAATATTTATGACAAGAAGTTTATCTTTTTGCCCGAAAGCATTATTGACGTAAATTTTATCAGGATACCGGTGGTTAATAAACCGGGGGTGATGATACTTTGAGCAAGCCATCAGTCTTAATTCTATGGCCCTGAGCCTGTATTTGACTTATGACTATAGACTTCGGACTTTATACTAATATCTACAAATCAAACTTCTCCAGCAACTTAAGCAGCGTTTCAAAATCCTTTGGATAAGGTGCGTGTATGGTAATTGCTTTGCCATCCATTAGCTTAAAAGTAACCTCATAAGCATGAAGTGCAAAGCGCTTCATAATAGGCATTTCTTCCTGGTCTTTGCCTAAATGGTACTTGCGTTTAAGCTCAGAAAGGAAAACAGGTTTGCCCTTATACATTTCATCTCCGGCAATTGAGGCCCGCTGTGTTGCCAGGTGTATACGTATCTGGTGCATACGGCCGGTTACCGGGCGGCATTCAACCAGGGTATAGTGCTTAAAATATTTTAACGACTGGAACCAGGTTTCAGCGCGTTTGCCCTCCTGCCTGTTAATGGTTACGTTGCCTTTGCCCACATTTAATATAGGCAAGTCAATTAACAACTCTTCAAAAACATGCGTGCCTTCAATAATTGCATGGTATACTTTTTTTACCTGCCGTTTTTCAAACTGCATTGATACCGACCTATAAGCTTCGGGATTTTTAGCGATGATAAGCGCACCTGATGTTTCCTTATCTAAACGGTGGCAAACCTGCGCGTCAACAGAATAATTTTTGGCCAGCCTGAGCATATTGATCTCCCCTCCTTCGCGTTCGTCTAACGAGCTTATAAAGGGCGGCTTATTAACAACGATGATATCATCGTCTTCAAATAAAATCAAATCGGCAAACTTTGGTATTTTCATATAGCGGGGTTGCAAAAAGATTTGACAACTTTTTAAAAGTTGTCAAATCAAATAGTTTCATATAGCCGCCAAAAATACAGTTTATAATAAAGACTTACGAAGATTAAAACAAGCGTAACCGGGAGTTAGCAAAAAGATTTGACAACTTTTTAAAAGTTGTCAAATCAAATAGTTTCATATAGCCGCCAAAAATACAGTTTATAATAAAGACTTACGAAGATTAAAAACAAGCGTAACCGGGAGTTAGCAAAAAGATTTGACAACTTTTTAAAAGTTGTCAAATCTGGTAGTTCATATGTTAAACAAATATTAAATGGTATGGTTATTGTATTTTAAAAACAGTATAAATAACATCAACCAATAAAATACACCATGAATACTAAAACAAAGCAGCCTGACGAAAAGAGATTTTTCGAAAAGGTTAAAGAAACAATTGAAGAACTTTGGGACGAAACCAAAGACATGGCAGAAGATATTAAAGATGCCGCCGTTCATAAATTAGACGACCTGAAATCAAAAGCGCCTAAAAAAGCCGCCGTTGCCAAAAAGGTTACAGCTGCCAAAACCGCTGTCGCCCATAAAGCTGCCGACGTTAAAAAGAAAACTGAAACTAAAGCTGCCGGTGTAAAAGTCAAAGCTACAACAAAAGCAAAAGAGGTTAAAGCCAAGGCTAAACCTGCTGTTGCCAATACCAAAAAAGCGGTTGCCGCAAAGGCAGTTAAAGCGACAAACACTGCTAATAAAAAGTAAAAGCAGCTTAAATTTACGATGACGTTATTGCCAAAACGCCGGTTTTACATTGGTACCCCGCAAAGTACAATCTGCACATATAGGTATCGCGCCGCTATGTGCGCCTTTTTGTGGGTTAACATTTAGGTTAACTGAATCAATCAGCGCAATCGGTATTTGAGACGCTTTCGGATAATTATTAATAAATAAAGACAATTCCTCGTATTCTATCACCGTATTAAATCCTTTTGGATCTAACAATACCACGTAAACGGTATCGTTAACGCAAGCGTTTTTACCATAAGGGTTATTGTTTTGATAGTCTGTGCTATAACTTAATGGCTCGGCTGTGTGATCAATATATATCCTTTTTTGACTGACAGAGCATGCGCTTATGTAACCGATAACAATATCATTGGGGTTGTTAATATTATGTATATTACCTATTGATGCTGATGGCTGCGCATCGAAAATACTGCCCAACTGCTCGGTATTTGTTTTAAGCAGCGTCCAGAATGTATAGGCATCTTGTGTTAAAGAATATTGCCTGATATTGATGCTGTACCTTATAGACAGCTTTTCGGATGAAGATGCCACAAACGTTATGGGCTGATTTTGGATAATATCCTGGCTAAGGCCGGCGGTTGTGTTGATCAGGATGGTAGCCGAAGCGTCCCCGCCCCAGCAATGGTAAATATCATTGGTGCGGGGCAAAACAGTTATTCCGGAACCTGCATAAAAAGGCGACATGGTTAGCGGTGATGTTGCGGCGCCTTGTGCGGTATACTGCGAGTTAAAAAAAGAAGTAAACTGCCAGGTTTCCGAGTAATCCCAGTGATAATAGCGAGTGGCATTTTGTGGGTCGTGCGTGTTAAGACTAATATGCAACCCATCGGGCTGCATGAGTGTAATAATACTGTCTATCGGTGGGGTTACTTTGACAGGTACGTAGTCAGAGGCGTAAGAACTACCATTTGATGTTTTTATCATTAACGAATATTGGTTGGCAGGGCTTAAATTATAGGATGGGGCAGAATAAAGGCCATTTCCGACTTCCTTTAAAGGATAGCTACTGCCGGTATTGCTTACAATAGTTATCGTGGCTTTCAGTTCGGGTTTAACGGTTGAGGCGCTCATTACCCCTACCGTACGGCTTAGGTTGATATAGGTGGAATCATTAATATTTATCAATCCTTCAACCACCAAATAATTATTTACAGCGGTTATCGGTGCAGGGGTGTAGGGCGTTTTGCAGGTATAGAAAAGCAGCAATAATAAAATGAAAGAAATATTTTTAAATCCCCGGATCATATTTAAAAAATCTTAAAATAAACAGCGTTGGGGGTAGTAAAAGAATTGATAATTTATATCAATTCTTTCGGCTGTTAAATTATAGACAACAATAGCCACAAAATATGAAAAAATGCATATAATGTGTAACTATTGTTAAGATTTATTTAAAATAAAATAAAAGGTTAGGAGAAATTAGCCTTCAAACTTATACCCTACCCCTTTTACGGTGGCAACAATATCATCGCCCAGCTTTTCGCGCAGCTTGCGGATATGCACGTCAATAGTACGATTGGTAACCACTACCGAGTCTTCCCAAATGTTTTTTAATATTACCTCGCGGGTATAAACCTTTCCCGGTTTGGAGGCCAACAGGTACAACAGTTCAAATTCTTTTTTGGCAAGGATAACTTTTTCGCCTTTTTTAAATACAAGGTAGGCTTCGCGGTCAATAACCAGGTCGCCTATCTCTAATTTATTATCCACGGTATCTTCGGCAGGTGCGTTACGGCGTAAAATGGCATTAATGCGGCTAACCAACGCACGTGGCTTAATTGGTTTGGCTATATAATCATCGGCACCTACGTTAAAACCGGCAATTTCTGAGTATTCTTCGCTGCGGGCGGTTAAAAATACCATAAAGGTGTTTTTAAACTCGGGCATGGTGCGCATAATGCGGCATGCTTCAATACCATCCATTTTGGGCATCATTATGTCAAGCACAATAAGGTCGGGTAATGATCTTTTGGCTTCGGTTACCGCCTCCTGGCCGTTGCGGGCGGTAAACACCTGGTAGCCTTCTTTTTTAAGGTTATACTCAATCAGTTCCAAAATATCCGGCTCGTCGTCAACAATTAATATCTTTTGTTTTGTAGTACTGCTCATTATGGGTTGAAATTTTGCATAAAAGTATAACCTTAACAAAAGCTAAACATTAAGTCAACATTAACAAATTGTTAAGTGTTACTTTAACTTAACTTATGATTTAGGCTTATTAAACGTTTTCTTTAAAAAATCTTCAAGTTGGCTTCCCCTAAGGTTCTTTGCAACTATAATTCCTTGCGGGTCAATTACAAAATTTGACGGTATAGCCATAATATGATATAAATTTTCAGTAGGCCCGTCAAAACGTTTCAGGTCCGACCCATGCGCCCAGGTTAATTTATCGGCGGTAATGGCCTGCTGCCAGTCTTTTTGCGTTACATCAAGTGATACACCTAAAATATTGAACCCCTTGTCTTTAAAGGCATTATATTGCTTAACCACATTTGGATTTTCGGCCCGGCAGGGACCGCACCATGATGCCCAAAAATCAAGCATTACGTATTTACCTTTATAGTCGGCCAGGCTGATTGGTTTGCCGTTAATACCCATCGTTGTAAAATCGGGTGCCTTATGGCCAACAGATGTAGATTTTGCCTCCGCCATTTGATGAATAAAATGCTGTACGCCGGGATTTTCTTTAAAAGCATCCTTAATACTATCGGCGTAAGCAACCATTTGCTGTTCGTATTGCTCCTGGTCTAATGATGTCATGGCATAAAATGCGGCCAGTGAGTTCCTGTTATCATTTACAAATTTTATAACTGCCTGACCATAATCAGCCAGATTTTTCCGGAGTAAAGGATCATAAACACTTTGTAATGAATCAGAAGCTTTGCCTAATGCCTGTGCTTTCGCGTCGTATTCCCCGGCAATTTTTGCGCTTATTCCTTCATAAAAATTATTTATTTTATTAAACTCTTTTATCTTCTCAGAATTAGCCGAACCTGTTATGGTATATGCGTGGGTATTATCATTTAAATCAGTATTAAAACTGATATCATCTGTATTTTGCGCTATAAAATCAAATATATTGCTACCAACACGCAGCTTATATAAATTAGCATATGGCGCGAACCGCTTAAATTTAAAGTTGCCGTCTTCGCCCAATTTAGTTGAGTCGACCACGGTAATTTGTGAACTATCTGCCTCCAGCAGGTAAACAGATTTTAAACTTGCAGGATTTTTTATTGTCCCCGAAATGGTAAATACGTCCTTGTCCTTACACGAAACGATAAATAAGGCTATAAATAAGATGCTTAAAGCGGTTAAACGGTTTTTCATTGATGAGTTTTAATATTTTAGTAGTTATCTTGATTCTAATTCTTTAATTAATAATTGGTTAGTTGCCTGCGGATCGATTTTCCCTTTCGAGCTTTTCATGATCTCGCCCATAAACAAACCTAATACGCCTTTTTTTCCTTTTTGGTATTCTATCACCTTATCCGGGAATTTGGCAATGGCATCACTTATATATTGGTTTACCTCGTTATTATCCGCGCTTATCAACAGGTTAAGCTCCCGTGCCAGCTCTTCGGCATTCTTAGCGGGTTGTTTTAGCAAAGCCGGAAATAATTTTTGTGAAGCTACAGAATTATTAATTAAACCGCTATCAACCAGCTTAATTATGACAGCCAAATTATTTGGCTGAATGCCCAAACCGGAAACTGAGCCGCCAATTTCATTTAAACGCGACTTAACAGGGCCCATCAGCAAATGCACCGCAGCTTTATGGTTTGACGTATGTTTTACCAGTTCTTCAAAATATAAAGCCAGTTCTCTATCGGCGGTAATAACACCTGCATCGTAATCAGATAAACCTAATTGCTCTGTATATTTTTTATAAAGCTGGTTAGGAAGCGCTGGTAGTTCGGATTTAATTTGATTAACAAAAGCAATATCTAAAACCAGCGGCATCAGATCGGGCTCGGGAAAATAGCGATAATCGTTTGCCATTTCTTTTGAACGCAATACAGAGGTTTCGCCGGTATCGGCATTAAAGTTCAAGGTGTTTTGGTCGATATGGCCGCCGTTTTCAATTATTGCAACCTGCCTTACAAATTCATGATCTATCGCCCGTTGCACATTACGGATAGAGTTTAAATTTTTCACCTCGCAGCGGTTACCATAAGTTGTTTCGCCTTTGAGCCTTACAGAGATATTGGCATCACAACGCATACTGCCTTCTTCCATATTGCCGTCGCAAATATCAAGGTAGCGCAATAACTTTCGTATTTCGGTTAAAAACTGCCCGGCCTCTTCGCTGCTGCGCATATCGGGCTCCGACACGATCTCGATGAGTGGTACCCCTGCCCTGTTCAAATCAATTAATGAATCTTCACTATGGTTATCATGCATACTTTTGCCCGCGTCTTCCTCCATGTGGATATGATGAATGGCAATGTTTTTTGAAATCCCGCCAGTTAACCTGACAGGCACAAAACCGCCTAAACAAACAGCTGCCTGGTCCTGTGTTATTTGATAACCTTTTGGCAGATCAGCATAAAAATAATTTTTTCGCGCGAAGGCGTTTTGCAGGTTGACAGAACAGTTGCAGGCCAGCCCCATTTTAATGGCATATTCAACCATCTTTTTATTCAACCGCGGCAAAGTACCGGGGTGACCTAATGATATAGCGCTGATATGATGGTTGGGTTCGGCCCCAAAAGCAGCCGAATCAGACGAGAAAGCCTTGCTTAATGTAGATAATTGCGCGTGTACCTCTAACCCGACAACTAATTCATATTTAGCCATAGCCCCCTCTAAATCTCCCCCGGTAGCGGAGACTTTTTGATTTTCGTTATTGTGGGCCTTTGTGTTCATATAGTTGTTAGTTCCAATTAGATTTGACAACTTTTAAAAAGTTGTCAAATCTGTTCGCGCTTCATTTCGGTGGCTATTTAATTACCTGGCTTTTAGCCCCTCTAAATCTCCCCCGGTTGGGGAGACTTTTTGATTTTCGTTATTATGGGCCTTTGTGTTCATATAGTTGTTAGTTCCAATTAGATTTGACAACTTTTAAAAAGTTGTCAAATCTGCCTCCGTTGGTATGTAAACCGGTTATTTGACGAATGTTTTCGCCTTAACCAATACACTATCCAACCCACTCAAATCACTCCCCCCTGCTGTTGCAAAAAATGGCTGACCGCCGCCACCGCCCTTAACTTCCTTAGCCAGTTCTTTTACAATATTACCAGCATGTAAGCCTTTTTCTTTAACCAGGTTTTCGGCAATCATTACGGTTATGTTTGGTTTTCCGTCAATTGCGGCTACCAGCACCAGGAACAAATGAGGAACGATATCTTTTACTTGATAAGCCAGGTTTTTAATCGCATCAGTATTGGGCAGATCAACTTTTTGGGCGATGAAGTTAACGCCGTTGATAAATTCGGCCTTTGATGCCAGTTCTGTTTTTAAACCGGCTGATTTTTCTAAAATGCTTTTTTCAATTTCTTTTTTCAAACGGTTGTTTTCATCCAATAAGCTTTCAACGCTTTTTGAAATATCCTTCGGGTTTTTAAGCAGTTCTTTTAAAGTATTAACCAGTTTATTTTGCTCTAAAATATAATTCTCGGCAGCAATACCGGTAATGGCCTCAATACGGCGAACCCCTGCCGCAACTGCGCTTTCTGTTATTATTTTAAAGAAACCGATATGCCCGGTTGCTTTGATATGCGTACCGCCGCAAAGCTCTTTACTAAATGTATCATCAAAAGTAATTACCCGCACATAGTCGCCGTACTTTTCGCCGAACAGGGCGGTTACACCACTGGTAATTGCCACATTATAAGGCACATTGCGCTCCTCTTTTAAAGCGATATTCTCGCGCACTTTTTCGTTAACAATAGCCTCGATCTGTTCCAGTTCTTCATCGGTTACTTTGGCGAAATGCGAAAAGTCAAAACGCAGGTAATCGGCGTTAACTAACGATCCTTTTTGGTTTACGTGCGCGCCCAATACCTGTTTCATAGCGGCATGCAGCAGGTGCGTGGCGCTATGGTTGTTCATGATGCTGTTGCGGCGGTCGCTGTCGACAATGGCGGTTAGGGCATCATCAATATCATCAGGCAGTTTATCTACAAAATGAACAGTAAGGCCGTTTTCTTTTTTGGTATCGGTAACATTTACCACCTCACCATCCGGGAAAACCAGTTCACCGATATCGCCTACCTGCCCGCCGCTTTCGGCATAGAATGGCGTTTTATCCAGTACGATCTGGTATTGCTCTTTACCTTTGGCGGTTACCTTGCGGTATTTAACCACGTGGGCAATAGTTTCAGTTTCATCATAGCCAGTGAATTCAACGGTGTCGTCATAACCCAGTCTCCTGTATCAATGGCGGTGGCAGCGCGGGAACGGTTTTTTTGGGCATGAAGGGCATCGTTGAAAACTGTCAAATCTATTGTTGAGCCAGTTTCATGCGCCATCAATTGAGTGAGATCAATAGGAAATCCAAAAGTATCTTGCAATTTAAATGCTACTTCACCGGAAATTTTAAGTGGGTCAGAATCCAATTTATTTGTCGCCTCTAAAAACGGTTTAATAACTTCTTTTAATCCATCAAATTCTTGTAACTTAACGTTTGTTTGAAAAATATTTTTTAGTTTCTCAATGGATTTCAGCGCATCCATCATTTCTTTGTTTGCTTGAAATGCTTCTTTGGCTTCCTTTGTTATTTTAAAAATATCTTGCATTTCTTTACTGACAGTAAAAGCATTACGTATATCGTCAGTTGTTCTAAAAACATCTTGCAAAGATATGTCTGTTTTATAGGCTTTTTGTATTTCTTTATTTGACTGGATAGTGTTATGTATACTACCGCTTACTTCGAAAACCTGATGATTATCAAGTTGCTCCCACTTTTCAAACATTGTATTATCAAAAATTTGTATCCCACCCTCTAATGTTCTCAAGAATGAGTTTTCCTCTTCCAAAATAACCTTCTGCACAAAATCCTTTTGGTTATACAACTCACTAAACACATCTTTAAATTGCTCTGCCAATAAAGGCACCAGCGTATTTAAAAATGGTTCTTTAAAATCTAAATACTGGTACGAATACCTTACCGCCCTGCGCAAAATACGGCGGATAACATAACCCGCCTTATTACTTGCAGGTAATTGACCGTCTGCAATAGTAAAACTTACGGCGCGGATATGGTCGGCCAGTACGCGCATGGCAACGGCTACGCTCCAGTCGGCATCGCCGGGTTTGGCAGCGGCATTATATTTCTTTCCTGATCTTTCAGCTATAAATTCAATGATTGGTTGAAAAACATCTGTATCATAATTAGAAGTCTTCTCTTGCAGCACCCGCACCAAACGCTCAAAGCCCATGCCTGTATCCACATGTTTGGCTGGCAATGGCTGTAACGAGCCATCTTTAAGGCGGTTAAATTGCATAAATACGTTATTCCATATCTCGATGACCTGCGGGTCATCGGCATTAACCAATTTAGCGCCGTTAACTTTGGCTACTTCATCTGCCGGGCGGTTATCATAATGAATTTCAGAACATGGGCCGCAAGGGCCGGTTTCGCCCATTTCCCAAAAGTTATCTTTTTTGTTGCCTAACAGGATATGGTCTTCGGGTACATATAGTTTCCAATAATCGTATGCTTCCTGGTCTTTAGGCAAACCGTCTTTTTCGTCGCCCTCAAAAACGGTAACATATAAGCGGCTTTTATCAATTTTTAAACGCTCGGTCAGCAACTCCCAGCTCCATTCAATGGCTTCCTTTTTAAAGTAGTCGCCAAAGCTCCAGTTGCCCAGCATCTCGAACATGGTATGGTGATAGGTATCAATACCCACCTCTTCCAGGTCGTTATGTTTGCCGCTTACGCGCAGGCAGCGTTGGGTATCCGCTACACGTGGAAATTTAGCGGGTGCCTCACCCAAAAAAATGTCTTTAAACTGGTTCATCCCCGCGTTGGTGAACATCAGGGTGGGGTCGTTTTTAATTACAATAGGCGCAGATGGGACAATGGTGTGCCCTTTGGAAGCAAAAAAATCAAGAAAGGCTTTGCGAATTTCGTTAGCAGTCATGGTGCAAAAGTGTGAAATTAATGTGAAAAAAAGTGAAATTTATTACATTGGGTGTCATGCTGAGGCACTCGAAGCATGTGCGTAAAGGCCTGCCCGCTATGCTTCGAGTGCCTCAGCATGACACCCCCTTTTAATTCCGAAATTATCAATTATATTTGTCCATGCCATACAAAGAACGCGACATCAGCAAAATGTATTACACCATGGGCGAGGTATCGGCCATGTTTGAGGTAAACGCGTCGATGATCCGTTTTTATGAAAAGGAATTTGATGTTCTTAAACCCAAAAAGAACAAAAAAGGCAACCGCTTATTCACTCCCGAAGACATTGAGAACCTGAAGATCATTTTCCACCTGATACAGGATAAGGGCTATACCTTAAACGGTGCGAAAGAGCATTTAAAAGGCAATATGGACGAAACCAAGGATAGCCAACGGGTTATATCGTCTTTAGAAAATTTGAAAAAATTCCTATTGGAAGTACGCGACCAAATCTAATTGTCTGAACCACGATTCGTGGGATTAAAAGATTGCCATGATTAATTCAGGTAATCGCCTATATTAGCCTTTGATATGCTGGCAAACCATAAAGGCGAAATCCCTTTTATAATTTTGATCATTCCTTTTTTGTTTGGGATAACTTTAGGGTTAAATTTCGTGGCTGCTCCATATATCAGCGTCCTGTTTATATCGCTCCTTTTATTAAGCCTTGCATTTATTGTATTAAACCTCGCTTATAAACGCTTCAATCTTTATAAAGTAAAATGGCTGGGTGGACTGTTAATGACCACTATCCTGTTTTTATCAGGTTGGGTAAGCGTAATACAGTATAATGAATTAAATAACGATCATCATTTTTCCAAAAAGCCCGCGCAAGGTTTTATCGTAAAGATCAATAACGAGCCAACGGTAAAAAACGGCTTAGTACGTTTTACGGCTAATGTTGAGGAAAGTATTACAAACGGCCATCAATCTGTGACAGATGGCACTTTACTTATCGCCATAAAAGACACTTTGGCCAGTAACCTTTATTATGGTGACGAGCTGCTGATCCCCGCTAAATACGATCCAATAGAACCACCCTATAATCCCGGCGAGTTTAATTATAAAAAGTATTTGGCCAATCAAAATATATATTACCAGGCTTTTCTGTATCCCAAACAGTTTAGGATAATTAACCACAATACAGGCAACCCAATTATCGCTTATTCCCTGCGTTTGCGGCAGCGTTTGGTTGAAAAATTTAAGCGCAATATGCACGATACCTCCGCTATCGCGGTAGCATCAACCTTAATATTAGGCTATAAAGCCGATTTGAGCAATGATGTTTTGCAGGCTTATTCAAAAACAGGCACAATTCACGTGCTTTCTGTATCGGGCGCACATGTGGCTATAATTTATATCCTGCTTAATTTGATGTTGGGATTTTTAAACCGGTATAAATATGGCAAGCTGTTTAAGGCATTATTGATTATCAGCATTATCTGGTATTATTCGCTGTTATCCGGCTTCTCCCCTGCCGTTTGCCGGGCAGCGGTTATGATATCAATGGTTATTATTGGCAAAACATTTAGCCGGTATATTAACACCTTAAACATACTGGCTATATCGGCCTTCCTGTTGTTACTTTATGATCCGTTTTTTATTACGGATGTTGGTTTTCAATTATCTTACCTGGCGGTGGCGGGTTTGATCGTTTTCCAGCCGATAGTTTATAAATGGTTCACCATTAAAAATAAATGGGGCGATAAACTATGGGCATTATGCTCTGTGTCCATCGCGGCGCAGGTAATTACGTTTCCGTTAAGCGCGTTTTATTTCCACCAATTCCCAGTTTATTTTTTAATCAGCAACCTGTTTATTATTATCCCGTCGGCGGTAATTATGTATGTTGGTATTCTTTATTTGCTGGTGCCGCAACTGCCTGTTGTTTCGGCTGTGTTAGGTTATGTGTTGGAAAAGTCTATAGTTATCATGAACAAGGTGCTTGCTATAATTGAGCACACACCGTTTGCCAGCATCGGTAAAATATGGCTGAACACGGGCGAATACTTGTTGGCTTATATCATTATCATTTGCGGGTTTTACTTTTTGTTTGATAGAAAAAAATGGCTGATAAAAGTAAGTTTGGTAGCTATGTTGCTGTTATGTATCAGCATCAGCTTTAAAAGGATAAATGCCTTCCAATCAGATCATATTACTTTCTTAAATCTAAAAAAACACCCGGGATTGGTATTTAAAAGCGGAGACCAGGCGGTTGTATTGTCTGATATTAAAGCAGATGATAAAAATTATCAATATTCCGTACAACCCTGTCTTGACAGTAATAAAATAAGCGAGGCCAACTTATTTAATATGGAAGACGATGTGAACACTCCTTATTTTGTAAAACAATCGGGCCTTATCCTGTTCAATAACAAACGTATCCTTATTTTTAGCAGGCGGCTGCAAAACAAAACGCTGCCCCGAAAGTTAAAGGTTAATTATGTTTATGTTACCGGTAATCCACATATAACTTTAAATGCTATTAACAATAACTATGATTATCAAACACTTATTATTGATGCAAGTAATAACGACCGGTTAATAAACAACCTAAAACAACAAGCCGCAACAGCGCACATAAAATGTCAAATATTAAAACGTAACAATTCATTCAGCGTATTATCTAATTAAAAACTGTACATTGGATTTATAAAAATATCAAATCATGAAAAATAATATTTTTAAATTAGCGCTCGGTCTTTCGTTTAGCCTAACCGCGTTAACTGCAAGTGCTCAAAAAAACTATACAGAGGGCGTGGTAACTTACACTACCACGTCAGCAGCGGGCAGTACAGAAACTAAGGTTTCTTTTAGAGGGGATTCCAGCTACGCGGCAATTGAATCGCCCCCTGCTTTTATTAAGCTGATCACTACAACCAAACACACTTATTTTGCTGTTTTGGTAGACGTTCCATTAGCTTCAATAAAAAAAGCTGCCGTGTTAACCCCCGATGAGTTAGACCAGGCAAGCGAAGAAACTCCTAAGTTTACCTTTACCCCTACCACAGAAACGAAACAAATAAGCGGGTATAACTGCAAAAAAGTTGTAGCTAAAGATGCCAAAACCGGCACTTCTGCCGAAGTTTGGGTGACTAATGACATAACCATTCCCGGAAATTATCTTACCCTGGCTTTTGCAAACGCGGGCGGCACGCCCGTACAAATTACCGGCTCGGGACAAGGCCAGCAAGGTACCATTACTATAAAATCAATTACAGAGCAAAAGATACCTGCCGGAACATTTGGCGTACCTGCCGGTTATGACAGAATAACTTACGACGAGTTAAATCAGATGCGCAAAAGATAGTCAGCGTTATAACATATTTTTAAAGGCCTGTTAACATAACAGTTTAATAAGTATTTTTGCCGCCCATGTTAAGAAGCCTGTATAGTTTTTTAAGATTTTTTGCCTTTTGGCTCTTGTTCTTTATGCTGACAAGGGTCACATTCGAGCTATACTTCTATTCAAAACTTAAAGGTGTAAGTTTTGGGCAGATAGTGGAAACGTATTTATACGGCTTCCGTATGGATGCATCTGCAACGGCTTATATTGCCATTATCCCGTTATTGGTGTTTATTGTTAACTGGTTTATACCAGGCGGAAAAATTAAAAGCATTTGGCTAAAGGCATATATATGGGTGCTGCTGTTTTTTATAAGCCTGATAAGTATTGTCGATCTCGGCATATTTACCGAATGGGGTGCCAAGGTTAATTTCAGGGCGTTTGATACTTTATATGATTCGCCGGCCGAATCTATGTCGTCAACGGGTTCCTCACCTATTGCATTAAATTTAACCATCGGGCTTGTTTTATTAATATCCGGCATCATTTTATCCCATTTAATAGTCGACTATTCATTTAAAAAGCCGGCTGAAAAAAAGAGAAGCAAAGTATTGTTCTCAGTTTTACTATTCCTCGTCAATTTCTTAATACTTAGGGGTACTGTATCACCTCAACCGATAGATCAAAGCGTTGGCTATTTTTCTGACAACCAGCTTTTAGATATCTCGGCCCAAAATACAGAGTGGAATTTGGCTAATGATGTCTTCGAAAACCTAAGGCATCCGTATAACCCCTATTTATTTATGCCTCCGGCACAGGCTAAACAAATAGTGGATGAAACTTTCGCGGTTAAAAAGGATACAACCATAAAAATATTAACCACCAACAGGCCAAATGTTGTTATTATTCAACTGGAAAGCTTTACGGCAGACCTGATAGCATCATTAGGAGGCGAAAAAGGAGATTGCCCCAACTTTGAAACTTTTATAAAAAACGGGGTTCTTTTCAATAATATTTATTCGGCCGGCGACCGTACGGACAAAGGCATTATTGCGATTTTAAGTGGCTTCCCTTCTCAAGCTATACGCACTATTGTTACGGATACCTCTAAACAGCACAAACTCCCGTCCCTCTTAACCGTATTCAGGGACACCGGCTATACCACCTCTTATTTTTATGGCGGCACAAGCACCTACATGAACTTTAATACTTATATGGCCGATCATAAAACAGATCGTGTAACCGACGAAGCCAGCTTTAAGAAAAGTGAAATTGGTTCGACATGGGGAGCGCATGATAACATACTTTTTGCTAAACATGTGACTTATTTAAGCGAGCAAACAAAGCCGTTTTTCTCTTTAATACAAACATTAACCAACCATGAGCCTTTCGTGATGCCGGTAAAGCGCCATTTTAAAAGAGGCGGCGTAGCTAATAAATTCAGGAGTACTGCTTACTTTACCGATTCGTGCTTAAACGCTTATTTTAACGCAGCTAAAAAGCATGACTGGTATAAAAATACATTATTTATTTTAGTGGCCGATCATGGTCATCGCTTACCAAAAAGCACTTCGATGGCATATAGCCCTGCAAAATATCATATTCCCCTATTGTTTTTTGGCGATGTGATAAAACCAGAATATCGCGGTAAGCAGATCAGTAAATTAGGTAACCAGACAGATATTGCATCAACCCTGCTTGCACAGCTTAACCTGCCGCACCGGCAATTTATATGGTCGAAGGACTTATTAAACCCATACAGCAAGGAGTTTGCTTTTTTTGACTGGGATAACGGGTTTGGTTATTTGACACCGCAACAATCTGTTTCTTATGATAATTCAGGGCAACGGATGATCTATGTAAGGAATAAGCAAGCTGATAAAAGTATTACTGATAAGACCCTGCTTCATGGCAAAGCCTTTATGCAGCAAATATTTACAGAGTATTTGGCGTATTAACTCCCGTAAAAACTTACGAAGTTTTGAAAACTTCGTAAGTTTAATATGTCCATTAATTAATCTCTTTACCCAAAGCCTCTACCCATTCATCAAACAACCGCGCTTCCATTTCAACCGCTTTATCCGCGTGTAATTGCCATACTGGCGAAAAGTTTTTTAACTGGTTGATCATTTCTTCCAAATGACCTTCCTCTTCCAAAATAATTGATTTTACGTTTATTTTACTGCCTGCATTATCCAAAGCATCCTGGTAAATGGGATAAAGCTCATCGGCACGTACTTCAATGGCATAGGTTACCAGCAGGTAAGCAGCAAAACGAAGTTCGCGCCCGGTTAATTTTAATTCTTTTTTTAAATAGCGGCATACTTCCACATCCAGCATATTTAAATAATATTTACTGTGGTTTGATGCTACCAGGTATTCATCAGCGTAAGTTGGACAAAGATCATTTCCCGTCTTTTCAATCTGCTTTTTCAGATAAAATGCATGGCGGTGCTCCTCGGCTGCGTGTTTTAGAATGATGTAAGTAACCGTAACCGGATCCTCGCTGGCAGATATTTTACGTGCGCCGGTATTTTCCATTAACGACAGCGTATTTAACCAGCGTGCGTGTAATTCATTGTCGGCAATTATAGCTGATAGTAGATTGTTTAGTTCCATAATTATTATTGTAGATTTCACCTATTTTAAAATATGATTACACCGATTTCATTTGAATAATCAGTGCAATCACTCCTATAAATCGGTGAAATCCTTTCAAAAAATCGGTGAAATCATTATATATGAATAAGTGCCTGCTCAATTTTGCTGTAAATGTAATTGAGTTCATCGTTGGTAATGCAATATGGAGGTAAAATGTAAATAATATTACCAAGCGGGCGTAAAATAATACCTGCATCTAAAAAGTATTGGTATAATTTATCGCGCAGCGAATTAAAATACGATGTATCGCTTCCTGTTTCCCATTCCATTGCCAAAATAGTCCCGGTTTGTCGGGTTGTTTTTATTTTAGGGTGCTGTTTGATCTTTAAAGCAAATTGCCGGTGCATAGCTTCAATTCTTCCGATATTCGCGGCAGTTGCTTCATCCAAAAACAAATCCATGCTTGCTAACGCGGCGGCGCAGGCTACCGGATTAGCGGTAAATGAATGACCATGAAACAACGTTTTTAAGCGATTATCCGATAAGAAAGCGTCAAATATGTGTTGTGTACATGTAGTTAATCCCAAAGCCATTGTACCGCCTGTAAGACCTTTTGAAAAGCACATGATATCCGGCCGTTCAGATACATAGTCGCAAGCAAAACGTTTACCCGTACGGCCAAAACCGGTAAATATCTCATCGGCTATTAGCAGCACGTTTTCTTTACGGCAATGTGCCATTAGTTCATTCAAATACTCAGCCTCGTACATCAGCATGCCGCTTGCACCTTGTACTAATGGCTCAAATATGAAACAGGAAAGTTCAGATTTGAGATGGGAGATTTGCGATTTGAGATTTTGTATGTTTTTAGAGTCCGGCACATCAATAAACTCCACTTCAAACAGCAACGAATCGAACGCGGCGGTGAATGCGCTGCGGCCGCTAACCGCCATTGCGCCGAAAGTGTCGCCGTGATAAGCGTTTTTAAACGCTAATATTTTAGTACGTGTTTTGCCCTGGTTATGCCAGTATTGCAGGCACATTTTTATGGCTACCTCTACAGCAGTTGAGCCGTTGTCTGAATAAAAGGCTTTTTGCTGGTTATCCGGCAATATAGCCAGCAATCTTTCGGCCAGTTCAACTGCGCCCTCATGGGTAAAGCCCGCGAATATTACATGTTCAAGCGTATTTAACTGTTCTGCTACTTTTTTAGCGATGTAAGGATGCGAATGTCCGTGTATATTAACCCACCATGATGATACCGCATCTATATATTTTTTGCCGTTTTCATCATAAACGCAGGCACCTTCGCCCCGCACTATAGGTATTGGCGGCAACGCCGTTTGCATTTGCGTGTAAGGATGCCATATTACTTTTAAATCTCTGTCTGTCAAACTCATACTTACGTAATTAAAAGTTTCGCTACATGCTGGTCTATCGGGAAAGTAAAGTCTTCAGGGTGCATATCTTCCAGTTTTATCCAGCGGAATGATTGCAACACCTCGCCTGTTCCGTCAAAATCAAACGGCTTGCTTTTGATAGTTATGTTCAATTCACTTGTCGGTTTAACCAAATAATAAACACTAATGATCTGCGAGTCGTTAAAGGCCGATTTTACAAAAAAGTCAGTCGTATAAAAATGATTGATAATTACTATCTGCGTATTGCATTCTTCTATAAACTCCCGCTTCAAACCTTCGGTTAATCCTTCGCCATATTCCAGCCCACCACCCGGGAACTTGGTAAAATTCATTTTATATTCATACTCGTCGCTAACCAATACTTCGCGGTTATCATTAATGAGCAGGCCATATACACGTACGTTGAATTTATACATTATTCAAAATGCTTTTTATTGCGGATGACCCTGTCCATTGTCCATTCAATAGTTTCCGTTTTAGGCTCCGACCGTATGGGGCAATTAGGCATACTACAATAATGACAGCAATAGGGCAGGCAAGGGTCGGCATGAATAAACAGTTCGGTTTTGGTTACCTTATTATTGATCAGCTTATCAACCAGCGATACTTCTTCATGCACCCTGTTCAGATCGAAATAATTAGGCAGGGTTAAGTGACAATCAATATGCAGGTCATTCCCGTATTTTTGAGCGCGGAAATTATGCACATCAATCCACTCTTCCTTTCGGTTTGCATTCAACACTTGTACAACATCGGTCACTACTTTAACATCAGCCTCGTCCATTAACCCCCCTACCGATCTGCGCACCAATTTATAACAAGTATATAATATATATATCCCTACAAAAATTGAAAGCAAACTATCCAGCAATACTATCCTGGTATATTGAATTAATAATAAGCCAACTACCAGCCCAACACTGGTTACCATATCTGTGAGCAAATGCCTGCCGTCTGCTTCAATAGTGATGGAAGGCAATGATTTGCCTTTGTATATCATATAATAACCTAACGAGCCATTAATAACGCCAGTAGCGCCTATTATCAATGCACCAGTTAACAGATCATGTATATTATTTGGATAAAAAATACCATAAACTGATTTAACCAGGATACCAACCCCTGCAAACCCAATTAAAAGCCCTTCTATAAAAACTGAGAAATATTCAACCTTTCCATGCCCGTAAGGATGGTTTTCATCACGTGGCTGCGAGGCCAGGTAAATGCTGAAAAAAGCAAACGAGCTGGCAAATACATTCACAATGCTTTCGGCGGCATCAGTCAATACAAAGTTTGAAGCCGTTAAAAAATAAGCGCCAAATTTCGCGATCATCAGGACTATACCGGTGATCAGTGAAATCAATATAATTCGTTTCTGTTCGCGCAAAGCAGTTTATTAAGCGGTCAAATTTATAAATAACAACGGTATTAATGCGGTATCGTTTATAAAATGTTCTTATAGTCTTAAGTCCCCAGTCTTGAGTCTAAAGTCGAAAAATAAAGGCTCATGACTTTGAACTTTTGACTGAGGACTTAAACCATAATTTCTATATTTGCCGCGTTATCAATAAATAAAACGATGAGTGCATTAAGTAACAGGATAAACAACCTGTCCGAATCAGCTACTATAAAAATGGCCAAAATGGGCCGCGAACTTGCCGCTAAAGGCGTTGATGTGATCAGCCTTAGCTTTGGCGAGCCCGATTTTCATACCCCCGAACATATTAAGGATGCCGCTAAAAAAGCGATGGATGAAAATTACACTTATTATACCCCGGTATCCGGCTATCCGGAACTGCGGAAAGCTATTACTGTTAAGTTGAAGAATGAGAACAACCTTGACTATGATTTTAGCCAAATAGTTGTTTCTACGGGCGCTAAACAGGCTATTGCCAATGCGGTTTTATGTTTGGTTAATCCCGGCGAAGAGGTAATTATACCTACGCCTTACTGGGTTTCTTACTCGGAAGTAGTAAAATTAGCCGACGGCGTAAGCGTTTTTATAGACACAACCGTCGAAGCAGATTTTAAGATCACACCCGAGCAGTTGGAAGCGGCAATAACGCCTAAAACCAAACTATTCATGTTTTCATCGCCAAGCAATCCTACCGGCAGCGTTTACAGCAAAAATGAATTGGAAGGCCTGGCAAAGGTTTTTGAAAAACACCCGCAGGTATATATCATGTCCGACGAGATATATGAACATATTAATTATGGCGAAAAACATGAGTCTATAGCCCAATTTGATGCGATTAAAGATCGCGTAGTAATTATAAACGGGTTTTCAAAATCATACGCCATGACCGGCTGGCGCATCGGCTACTCGGCATCAAGCAAAGAGTTGGCTACCGCGTTTGATAAAATGCAGGGGCAAATAACATCAGGCACCTGCTCTATAACCCAACGCGCGGGCGTTGCAGCTTATGAAGGAGGATTAGACAGTGTTTTAGCCATGCGCACTCAATTTAAAAAGCGCCGAGACTTGGTTTACAGCTTGTTAAAAGAAATTGATGGCCTGAAAGTTAACCTGCCCGATGGCGCGTTTTACTTCTTTCCCAATGTAACTTCATTCTTCGGAAAAAGCTATAATGGCAAAACCATTAGCGATGCCGATGAGCTGAGTATTTATTTATTAGAAGAAGCGCATGTGGCCACGGTTGGCGGCGATTCATTCGGAGATAAAAAATCTATCCGGATATCTTACGCCGCTGCTGAAGATAAGTTGGTTGAGGCTGTGAGACGTATAAAGGAAGCTTTAGGGAAATTGGTTTAGAAAGATTAGTTATTAAAGATTGAAGATTGGGCTTGTCACAAATCTCTAATCTTTAATAACCAATCTTCATTCTTCATTTACAGCCCAAACCCATAAGCTATACGTAAACCTACCAGGCCGAAGCTATTATCCTGGCCGGAGAAGTTTTCATAACGCGCACCTATATCCCAGGTTTTATTGGCCCACCCAAGCGTTGGCGACAGAATTAATTTGGTATCACTTCCGGTAGTGTTGCTTCCATTGTGCGTTTCAAAACCGGCACCGGCCTCAGCTCCAAAATAAATACTTGGTGCAAAAAACCATTTGATACCGGCTTTTACAGGTATTATACCTAAACTGTTATAATCGGTACCTGGTAATCCCGGAACTTCCTTACCGATCATACTATAATACCCCGAGGTAAGCGTCCAGGCAAAAGTGCTGTTGACATCGTATTGTAAACGGGCTGTACCGCCTAATTCAAAATTTGAAATGGTATGGGCCGCACCTGTTGGTGCGCCTGCTTCTAAACCTATACCAAAGCGCCATGGATTGGCGGGCGCAGTTTGCGCCTTTACATTGTTCCCGATAAATAGCGCGCCTGCTACTAATGCTGCGGCTGCTAACTTTGCTGATTTTTTCATTGTTGTGTTATTTAGATATTTATATTACCCGCTTAACAAATACTTTGCCACAAACAATGTGTATGTTAATTTTAACTTAATTAATTAAACCTAAATATTGTATTTCAGGTTCGGTTATTAACAAATGTGAATACATTAACATCTGGTAATGAGGCGATAGTTTTTTGTATGACATTATATTGTAAAAAGTATTTTACCAATTGAAATACGATGTCGTAATTTATTTACAAGCCATTTTATTTGCCAATAATTTGTTATTAATGTACAGTTTTCAGCAACGATCCATAGTTATTTAATGTCTTTTAAACAAAATTGTAATCGATTGCAATAAATACTTGCATTAGCCAAAATCTTTTCCCAAATTACTCTCCCATACAGCGTAACCAATTGTATTTAATAATCAAAACTTTGTAATTGTGGTAAACAGGAATTTATACACTTTCGTGTTTTTAAGTTTATTATCATTTGGCGCATTTGCCCAGCCTGCCAAAGCATGGAAAAGCATATTTAACGGGAGGGATATGACCGGTTGGACACAGGTAGAGAAAATTGCCAACGTACACATAGCCGACAGTAGTTTTATCATCCACATGACGGCCAATACCCACCGGCATGCTTACATCCGTACCAATAATAAATACAAGGACTTCATTTTAGAACTGGATTGTAAAAAAGATACTATTTACGATTCGGGTATTATGTTAAGATGCGTGAGTACGCCTGATAGCTTAGTAAGCTTACAAGGTTACCAGGTAAAACTCGACCCTCACCCGGAAAGAATGTGGAACGGATCGGTATTTGATGATTTTGGGGACGATAAGAACTTTCGTTACCATTGGTTTTATACAATAGAAAAGGATGACCGCGCCCGCGCCGCGTTTAAAAACAACCAATGGAACCATTTCAGGATTGAAGCTATTGGCAATAACATTAAGGTTTGGATAAATGGCGTACCTATAACTAACATGCTGAACAACAAATACAAAGAGGGATATATCGCGTTAAAGCTCCATTATCTGCAAAATAAGCCGGAAAACGAAAAGTATTCTGCACAATTTAAAAACATCAGGATAATTGATAAAGATGCCGCAAAATATGCCCGGGAAATGGATATACCTGCTAAAGAAGTTTTTTAACTATGAGAAGAATTTTAACCTTTTTTACCCCCGCCCTGCTATTATTGGCAAGTTGCACACATACCGAAGCGCCTATACAAACAGGGAAGGACTGGCCAACTTATGGCGGCAATTCGGCGGGTAACCGTTATTCGCCGTTAAACCAGATCAGTGCGGGCAACGTAAAGAATTTAAAAGTAGCCTGGATGTATAATGCCGCCGAACCCATTGACCCAAAGCTTAAAGTACAGGATTTTAAAGAGATACAATGCCAACCGATAGTAATACGGGGTATACTTTACGGTACTACACCTAAACTGAAGCTATTTGCCATAAATGCGGCAACAGGTAAACAATTATGGAAATTTGAACCCCAAAAAGATGAGCAACGCTTTAATACAGGTCGCGGGGTAACTTATTGGGAAAATGGTGATGATAAACGCATACTATATTCATGCGGCTCAAACCTATATGAGGTAAACGCTAATGACGGCAAGCTGATTACCGGTTTTGGCAAAAATGGTATACTCGATCTGCATACCGGGCTTGGCGGGGGGCTTCATCATGACGTAGAAAGCCTGTCGGTTAGCGCCACCACTCCCGGCGTTATTTATAAAAATTTATACATTACCGGCTCAAGCGTTTTAGAAACCGGCGACTCGGCACCCGGTCATATCCGCGCGTTTGACGTATTATCCGGTAAACTAAAATGGATCTTCCATACCATCCCCCAACCCGGCGAGCCCGGTTATGAAACCTGGCCACCAAATGCTTATCAGCATTTTGGCGGTAACAATGATTGGGGCGGGATGTCGGTTGATAACGCAAGAGGAATGGTATATGCAGCGACAGGTTCGCCTTCAAATGATTTTTATGGCGAAGCGCGTACCGGAACCGATCTTTTCGGTAACTGCGTACTGGCTCTAAATGCTGAAACAGGCAAATTGAAATGGTATTTTCAAACCGTTCATCACGACTTGTGGGACCGCGACCTGCCCTGCGCGCCAAATTTGGGAACCATAAAACTTGATAACGGTAAATTGCAGGATGTGGTAGTACAAACCACCAAGGACGGCCTGGTATATGTGCTTGACCGCGAAACGGGTAAATCCTTATTCCCTATTGAGGAGCGCCCTGTGCCAACAACCGGGCTTCCCGGCGAACATCCGTGGCCGACGCAAAGATACCCGCTTAAACCGGCACCACTCTCCCACCAGGTATTTACCGAAGACGATATTACCGATTTAACACCTGAAGCCCATGCTTTGATTAAAAGTAAGTTTGATGAACTGCATAACGACAATAAGTTTACCCCGCCAAGTGTAAAGGGCACCTTGATGTTTGGCATAAGCGGCGGCGCGGAATGGGGCGGCAATGCCATTGACCCGGAAGGCGTTTTTTACCAAAATACCAATGATGATCTTTGGGAATTGGCAATGGCTGATACCGTAACCCGCAACGAGCAACTCGCAAAATTGAGCCAGGGCAATGCCTTGTATATAAAAAATTGTGCCGTTTGCCACGGGCAAGATAAAAAAGGCAGCATGCCCGAGTTTCCAAGCCTGGTAAATATCGGCAAAAAGAAAACTGCCGGTGATATACAGCAATTGATAAAAAACGGTAGCGGTAGAATGCCCGCGTTTAAAGCATCGCTCTCCGATCAGGATCGTACCGCAATTACCGGCTTTTTGCTAAATAATGAAGTAATATTACCCAAATTAAAGACTGCAAAGGCAGCGCCAGGCTCTAAAGAACTTGCCTCTGATTTTCCTTACCGGCCATTATATATTAAACGGATATGGCATGTATTAACCGATAAAGATGGTTACCCGGCCATTAAACCACCCTGGGGCACCTTAAATGCCATCGACCTAAAAACGGGTAACTATTTATGGCGCGTACCTCTTGGAGAATATCCCGAACTAACGAGGAAAGGCATACCCGTTACCGGCACATCCAGCTATGGCGGCCCGTTGGTAACCGCAAGCGGGCTGCTATTTATTGCAGGCACCAAAGATGAGAAGATACGCGCCTTTGATAAAAAAACCGGCAAAGTAATTTGGGAATACCAGCTACCCGCAGGCGGGTTTGCTACCCCAATAACCTATGAAGTTAATGGTAAGCAATATATTGTTATAGCGGCAGGCGGCGCACGTGGGCAAAAACCGGGTGGTAATTATGTAGCGTTTGCATTGCCGTAATTGTCTGAACCGGGATTTAACAGATTAAAATAATTAACTTTATCATCATGGTTACAATAAATTCGGTTTGGTTTAGCGGTGACAACATTTGTGTAAAAATGAGTGATGGGCAAGTTATTGAATCATCTGTACAATGTTATCCCAATTTGAGAAAAGGAACACCTGCCCAAATGAATAATTATGAGATAAAAGGCGGCGGCAGATGGATACACTGGGAAGAATTAGATGAAGATTTATCCGCCGAAGGCTTTTTGCAAATAAATTAGGGCTGGTTCAAATCACGCATGCTGGGGAATAGCTATTTCAGCCTCGGTTATGAAATATTCTCCTGCAATTTCGGCTTCTGTAAATACACCGTCTGATATATGTTGACTGATGCCTTTGGCCTTTGGGGTATCTTCACCATCGTTTACCATTGCCTCAATATGAATTTGTAAAGCTTCTTTAACTTGCAATAATGTGTCCTCTACATTTTTGCCGGTAGCAACGCAACCCCAAACATCCGGTGAAAACGCGGAATAATTATTTTCTCCCTTTTCAATAACAACAAGATACTTTTCCATTACACAAATTTAAAGATTAACTGAGATAATAACAATTAATTTAACCCGGCCTGCTTCAAAATACTCTTTTGAGTGCCCACCTGTAAATCATCACTCAATTTTCCCGCCACTGTTACCGTGCCTTTCTTAACAGGATGTTTAAATTGTCTGTGACTACCTGCTTGTCTTGAATAGTACCAGCCATCAGCTTCGATTAATTTAATGATCTCCTTTATTTTCACTATTATTCTCCTAATATACTATGCAGCGCATTATCATATACCAGTTTAATATCGGTGATATGGCCAAACGGTTCTTCGTCAATATGCAGGTAACCGTTGGTTACGGTGCCTAACAGGCTAAATTCAACCTCGCTGGTAGCCATCATTTCAATAAAACGTTCCTGGTCGTCGGGAGAAATACTGACCACTACCCTGCCCTGCGCTTCGCCGAAAAGAAAAGCGTCTTTGCGAACGGAAGCATCGGCAGCAATATCAAATCCAAGCCCGTTTGGCATGGCTGATTCTATTAGCGTAATAAACAAGCCACCGTCAGCCACATCATGGGCCGACTGTATCATTTTATGTTTGATCAGTTCTTTTACCACCTGCTGCATGGCATATTCCTTATCCAGGTCGAAATAAGGCGCGGGCGCGGCCAATATTTTATGCCATGAGGCCAGGTATTGCGATGAAGCGATATCATTAACAGACTCGCCTATTAAATATACCAGGTCATCCGGCTGTTTAAAATCCGATGTCATGATGTTGCTCAGATCATCCATTATGCCCAACATACCGATAGTTGGCGTTGGGAAAACGGGGCCGTCATCGGTGGATTGGTTATAAAAGCTCACATTTCCCCCGGTTACCGGCGTTTCAAATTTTCGGCAGGCTTCACCCATTCCTTTTATAGCACCCACAAACTGCCAGTATACCTCGGGCTTGTACGGGTTGCCAAAATTAAGGCAGTTGGTTATGGCAACCGGCTCACCTCCTGCGCAGGTAATATTACGCGCGGCTTCGGCAACGGCAATAGCCGTACCCTTTTGCGGATCGGCATATACATAGCGAGAGTTGCAATCCACCGTTAAAACTATCGCTTTGTCCGTTCCGATTACATTCACAACAGCCGCATCACTTGGACGGTTGGTGGTCATTGTTCCGATACCAACCATTGAGTCGTACTGATCTGTCACCCAGCGTTTGGATGCGATGTTAGGGTGCGACAATAAATGTTCGGCAACCTCCAGTAAGTTAGCCGGTTCGGCTACATCTTCTATTTTAAATTTCTGGTTAGCCGCAAAATAAGCCGGTTCGCGATATTCGCGTGTATAAACAGGTGCGCCTCCACCTAAAACCAGGTCGTCAGCAGGCACATCGGCAACTAATTCGCCGTTCATAAAATATTCCAGGCGTTTGGTATCGGTCACTTCGCCAATAATGGCGCAATTCAGGTCCCACTTGTCAAAAACAGCTTCTACTTCTTTTTCTCTTCCTTTATGTACTACGATCAGCATCCGTTCCTGCGATTCGGATAGTAATATCTCAAAGGGCTTCATATTTTCCTGGCGGGTTGGTACTTTATCTAACCAGATACGCATACCGTGCTCGCCCTTTGCCGACATTTCGGAATTAGAGCAGATGATTCCCGCCGCACCCATATCCTGCATACCAACAACCGCACCGGTTTTGATGACCTCCAAGGTAGCCTCTAACAACAGTTTTTCCTGGAACGGGTCGCCGACCTGCACTGCCGGAAGGTCATTAACCGAATCTTCTGTAATATCCTTTGAAGCGAAAGCCGCGCCATGTATGCCATCTTTACCTGTAGCCGAGCCAACAATATAAACCGGGTTGCCAACGCCGTAGGATGTAGCTGATACGGTTTCGCCTGCCTTTACAATACCTGCCGACATGGCATTAACCAACGGGTTAACATTATAACATTCGTCAAACGACAATTCGCCGCCCACAGTTGCTATACCAAACGCATTGCCGTAATGACTAATACCTTTTACAACACCTTTTATTAACCATTTGGTACGGTCAAGTTTCAAATCGCCAAAACGAAGCGAATTTAGCTGGGCTATTGGCCTTGCCCCCATTGTAAATATGTCGCGGTTGATACCACCCACTCCAGTTGCCGCACCCTGGTAAGGTTCAAGCGCCGATGGGTGGTTATGTGACTCTATTTTAAAAGCACATCCAATTCCACCGCCAAGGTCAACTAAGCCGGCATTTTCTTCACCGGCTTTTGCCAGCATACGCGGACTGTCCTTGGGTAACGTTTTTAGCCAGGTGATGGAGTTTTTATACGAGCAATGTTCGCTCCACATTACCGAAAAAATAGAGAGTTCGGTAAAATTAGGAACGCGCCCTAATATTTCTTTTATACGTTCAAATTCTTCGGGTAATAAACCCAGATCCTTAGCGGTTTGGGTGGTAGTGAGGTCCTGTTGCTCCAATTTTATGTGTTTTTTGAGTGGATGGCCAAAATTAGGAAAAAGAGCCGAATTGAGAAAGGAAAAGGTTAAAGATAGCGATGGGTTTGAAACCCATCGCTATGAAAAAGTCACGAGGGTATGCTTAAATTATTGATTCAGTACAAAATTAAGCGGCAATGTATATTTTACCCGTACAGGCTGGCCATGCTGCAAACCGGGTTTCCAGGGTAGTGCCATTTTTAAAACACGTAATGCTTCATCGTCCATCCCGTATCCCACACCTCTTTCAACCACAAGCGTTGATATATGACCATTTTTTTCGACTATAAAACTCACCCAAACCTTTCCGCTTTTTTGCTGATCCATTGCCTGTCCCGGGTACCGTAAATTCTTTTGCAAAAATTTAGCCCATGCCGCAGCGCCTCCAACGGGTTCAGGTTCTACGTCAACCCCGCCTTTATCAAATACACTATTACCATCGTCCGGCTTAACGGCTGTGCCGCCGTTCCCGTTACCATCGTCGGGGCTTGCTACCGCACCTGTACCCGCCGGTATATCAATATCAACCTGGCCAATGTCACCTTTCATGTCAACTATTTTTGGCGGTTCAACAGGGACTTCCTGGGGAACGACTACCGGCGGCACGAACCTTGTAGTTGCTACCAGTGTTTTTGGTGCTGCGGCCTTAGCTTCATGAACCTCGTCCTTTTTTGGAGGAACAGGAGTTGGTTTAACCGCTGTCAATACAACCTCGGTGTTTTTAATTAATTCTACAGGTTTAGACCGGATAACAAAGCCAAGTCCTACAAACAAACTGACAACACTAAAAAAGGTAATTCCCATGGCCTTTGCAGTATTTTCGGCAGAGTGCTGCCTTAAATAAAATGCGCCATATTCTTTGTTGCGTTTAGCAAATACAAGCTCGAGCCACTCTGGCTTGTACAAATCAAATTTTGAGATAAGCATAGCGTTTGAAATTTAATTTTTAAATATAACGCTATACAAATATTAAATATTGTATTTAAAACTATATTGTTAGGTGATTAATTTCGTAATTACTTATTATATAACTTTATTAATTGCCACTAAATTTATGTAACTAAATCTTTAAGTATTTGGCATGGGGGAAGTGAAGTCCGGGTTTATTTTACAAAAAAACTTCAACAAAATGCTTTTTGGAGATATCAAAAAGAATAAACAGCGGCAATTAAAAATTGTGATGCCGATTTCGCGGGGTCGGAGCTACTGTTTAAAAACATATTTTTTGAGCCATTGTCAAGCCTTATTTCAGGAATAAGAGTCAGGGCACCTTCTTTAATATTTGCCGTAAAAGTTAACCCCGTTACAGAATTGCCAGGAGCTGGCCCTATCGGGATATATGTGCCCGTCTTTGCTTTAAAATATTCACCTCGTAATCCCAAAGTAACGCTTTTATCTATCGCTAACTGCGGATATAGCGCCATCCCGTAAAACCCACCGGTGCCTCCTCCGTTAGTAGCTGTATAATCGCTGCTGTTCAGCCCAAGTTTAAAGGAATTAGAAATTTGATACGTGCTGGTAAAATCCAATACCGTCCCTGATGTTGGTGTTTTGTTGTTACCCGCTAACAGGTTAATATAAACAGTCCATTCTTTTACAGGCGCTAAAGTAAGCTGTGCGCCAAACGTGCTTACATTACTTGTGGATTGGTATACATTCCACTCATCATTAAAAATACCTGCCATTAGGCTTATTTTATCATTAAAGATGTACGTTCCTTTAAAGCCCGCGTTTTGAAACGGTGTATTGGTAAAGAGATAAGATGTTGAATAATTAAAATTAACAGCCGGGCTAAACACCTCATAACCGATAAACGCTGCCATATAACCGCATGTTAGCGTTAATTTTGAGGTTAGATCATAGGCGATATAGAGGTTCTGGATATGATAATCAGGAACAGGAAGATATTGATCACTGCGCGGTCCGAATGATAATTCGCCTACCAGTGTGGCTTTGTTTACTTTTTTCTTTAAAGCGATATCAAGCATCCCCAGCGAAAGGGAATTTTGCTCGTTAGCGAAAATGGTTGGTATATTACTGCCTGTAGCGGTTTTTATACCCGAAAAATCATATTTATAATATATATCCGCTGATCCGGAAATTAATAAAGGTGGATTGTTAATTATTTTAGGCGTGTCGGCTTTTATATTATAGGCTTTGGCGCATAAACTTAAAGCAGACAATAAACCTAAAATTATAAATATGTGCTTTTTAATAATAATAGGTTCTAAAGTTCAAATCAATATTATAGTTCAGCAAATGTAAATTAATGCTTCCAATAAAAAGCCCTTATATAACTGCTTTTGTTTCAAATCAACAGTCATATAAGGGAGAGAATAATTTTTACTATCCGGTTGTAAGTCTCTTAAACCAAATTGGTTATTTGAGCATGTTCAACAGGTTGAATGTCATTATCATATCCTTTCAAGCCAATTTCGTTTTCATCCAAACCAATAATTTCATCAGCTTCTCTTGAACGGATGCCCATTGCCTTATCACATATTTTGAAAAATATGAACATTACGGTAAATACAAACACAATGCAAGTTGTGCCGCCAATAAATTCAGCCACAAATTGAGACGCATCGCCGTAAAATAGACCCGTAACTGTTCCTTTTACTCCGTTCCATCCTTCACCGTACTGGCCGTCTGCAAAAAGGCCTAATGCCAATACTCCCCAGTAACCGCATACACCATGAACGGCTATTGCACCCACCGGATCATCAAGTTTTAATTTCTGATCAATAAAAAATGTGGATGTTACCACCAATAAGCCGGCTATACCACCAATAATAAATGCTGATGTGGCATTCACAAAAGCACAGGGAGCAGTTATGGCTACCAGGCCGCCTAATAAACCGTTGCCCATTACGCCAACTTCCGGTTTCTTATATTTTATCCACATATAAAGTGTAGCAAACAACCCGCCGCTGGCGCTGGCGATCATGGTATTTGTAGCAACAATTGCAATGCGCAAGTCAGTTCCAGACAATGTCGATCCGGGATTAAACCCAAACCAGCCAAAAGCTAATATAAGCGTACCCACTACCGCCATTGGGATATTATGCCCGGGAATTGTATTTGCGCTGCCATCTTTATTATATTTCCCTAAACGCGGGCCTAATACAATTACACCAGCCAAAGCTGCTACGCCACCAACCAAATGTACTACAGACGAACCTGCAAAATCAACGTGTCCGTGGCCAAGGCCGAAATTAGTGCCTAAATTAGCCAGCCAGCCGCCGCCCCAAACCCAGTTACCGAATATAGGGTAAACAAACATCGATATAAACAAACCGTAAACAGCAAATGCCTTAAATTTCCACCTTTCGGACATCGCCCCGGTTGGTATGGTTGCAGCGGTATCCATAAATACCATCTGGAACAAGAATAAGGTAAAAACGCCAACGTCATATACCTTACTGTTTAAAAAATATCCGGCTGCCCCTATAATACCGAAATCTTTGCCAAATAAATGTATTGTAACTTCATGGGTAAGGCCGGGGGTTCCGCCTAACGATGAAACAGCACCCACACCACCAAACATAAAGGCAAATCCACATATCCAAAAACCCGTTATCCCTAAAATATAAATAAATATATTCATAGCCATAGTATGGGCTACGTTTTTGGCGCGTGTAAAACCCGTTTCAACCATGGCGAAGCCAACCTGCATAAACATTACTAAAAAACCTGTTAGTAATGTCCACATAATATTGATAGCTATCTTATTATGTCCCACTGTATCGGCAACCTCATTAAGCGTAGGTGAACCAACTTTTGCGGCCGGTACATCTTTAATGGTACCGGTATGCGTTCCTGACGGATCCGCAGTTTGTGCAAATGACGTTGAGGGATGCATAGCAACAAAAAAAATAATAACCATCAGCAGTACGGGTAAATATTTTATCAATCGATTTTTATTAACCGCAGCATTTATTTTTCTTAGAGTTACGCCTCTGACAAGGGTAAACAAATTAATTTGAGGTTGATCTGCTTTCATTTATTCTATATTAGACACTTAATTTTTGTTTTTTTAATAAAGTTAAGGACAAATAAGTAAAATTTCATTAATAAATCAATTATTTTTTCAAATTGTTGTAAATCAATATGATTTTTTATAATATATTTTGTTTTTACTGATGTAAAAATCACATACAACAATAACGACAAAT
>Ga0302309_10000153_pt1 | contig 94732 bp, 100 predicted proteins | sample III_Palsa_N1_1_FD_200453 | JGI IMG/M metagenome (GOLD analysis project Ga0302309, IMG submission 200453) | Peat permafrost microbial communities from Stordalen Mire near Abisko, Sweden - III_Palsa_N1_1 | ecosystem: Environmental > Terrestrial > Soil > Palsa > Peat permafrost | place: Sweden...
GGACGAATACAACCTTATTAGACGTCATTCTAGTTGCAATAACTTACCACCAGTTGAGTTTTTTAATAGCGAGTGGAAGGAAAGATTAGCTTATGCATAAGTGTCTGGACAACTGGGGCTTAGTACAAATTTTTTCGTCTAAAGCAGTAATATTGATTGAGTTCTGTAGCCCCTTTATATATTGAGGCGTATACCAATGTGTCCTTTTGTCATTTGGTTCGGGTAAGCGGAAGCTAATTTCAAAAGGTTGGTTTATAAAATAACTATGCCGCACGAAATAGAACTCATATAGGTATTGTATCAGCAAGCAACAGTTTAATATTGACTTTTAATAAAGCTTATGCTATTATAATAAATAATTGCATTAATATGAACTCGAATGGAAAAGTCCCTAGTCCAGACCAATTAAGCGACTGGCTTCAGCATGACATAGAACTGCTTAAGGAATACGCGCAACTTATAGCCGATTTTGAAGCTCAAGGTTACTCAATGTATTTACGCGCACCAGCTAATACTACAAAGTCTGTTGCCCATCAGCATACCCATTTGATTAAATATTGATAATAAGCTCAAAAAGATACATATGCGCAAACCGCATGTCATGATACATTTTTAGTCATTAAAGTAGCCGAGGGGTCGAGGCGACATTAAGGCAACTACAAAAATAGTTTCTTAAAAATTAATTAAAATTGAGCATACCAGTAACCTAAATTATCTAAGCAATTAATATGATAGATCTATGGACTGGATTATATTTTTTGCTGTGCTGTGCTACTTAATTTACGAAGCAGAAAAGAAACGGTTTAAGTTTGGCGCTAGTAAAGCTTCGCCAGAAACAAAAGTCCTCAAACCCGCAAAAATATTGCCTGAAACTGCAGTGAAGGAGCAATCCCTTAAGTTAAGCCAAGAGCAGTTAAAGGTTTTTAATTATTTAGAATCATCTTTTAAACACACCTTTATTACCGGAAAAGCAGGTAGTGGTAAATCTGCACTGCTTAATTACTTTAAAACTAATACGAAAAAGCGGGTTATTGTATTAGCTCCAACTGGTATCGCCGCTCTAAACATAGGCGGTCAAACTATTCATTCCTTTTTTAAAATCAGGCCAGGCGTAGCAGAAGCTACTAACATTAGACTTAACCAGGAAACAATTGAAATACTTAAACATGTAGATGCTTTAATAATTGATGAAATATCTATGGTTAGAGCCGATCTTATAGACGCGTTAGATGGGTATTTAAGACAAGTCAGGAATGCGCAGTCTGCTTTTGGTGGTATTCAGTTAATAATGTTCGGAGATCTTTATCAGTTGCCACCAATAATGAACGACCAGGCTCTGTATAGCTATTTCAAACTTAGGTATGGTGGCTATTTTTTCTTTAATGCCAGAGTATGGCAAAAGACAGAACTTGTAACTTATGAACTTAAAAAGATATTTAGACAGACAGGTAATAAATTCAAAGACATTCTTAATTCTGTACGATGCGGTCATGTTGACGAACAACTGCTTAATGAGCTCAACCAAAGAGCAAAAGCAAAGCTCCCTGACAGTGGTGTCATTACTCTAGGTGCAACAAATAAAATAATTGAAGATATTAATCAGCAAAAGCTCGCAGATATTAGCGGAAGAGAATTCATTTATGAAGCCGATATTGAAGGAAAAATTGGCAGAAATGAGTATCTGATTGAAAAGACGTTAAAACTTAAGGTCGGTGCACAGGTTATGATGATTAAAAATGACAAAGACAAACGTTGGGTTAATGGAAGTCTGGGCCAAGTTATTAGGCTAAGCCTTCAAGAAGTAATAGTTAGAATCAATGGTAATGACCATGTAGTTCCTAAGTGTACTTGGTCCAAGGTTAAGTACAATTTTGATCAAGCAACAGGAAGAATTAGAGAAAGTAGTATAAGTCAGATTACTCAATTCCCTTTAAGGCTTGCCTGGGCAATGACTATACATAAATCCCAAGGCCAGACATACGCATCATGCGCAATAGACTTAAAAGACGGAGTCTTTGCACATGGACAGGCTTATGTCGCCCTGAGTCGATGTAAAAGCCTAAGCGGACTATACTTACTTTCTCCAATTCTTGCTTCAGATATAAGCGTTGACCCGCAAGTTACTGGCTTTATGGATAGAGCAGAACTACTTTCTATTTAACTTGGCTGGTAAAATATACTAAATTAACTTAGGTAGTTACTCATATGCCAAAATACGTCGCATTCTTAAGAGGCATTAATGCCGGCAGAGTCATTAAAATGATTGATTTAAAAGATTGTTTCGAGTCGATGGGCCTCGACAATGTTAAGACTGTTCTTCAAACAGGCAACGTAGTTTTTGAATCGAATAAAAACGTTCAGGATTTGAAGAGGCTTATTGAAAAGGAAATGAGCATACGGTTTTCTTTTGATGCCAAAGCTCAGGTCTATAGCTTTGAAGACCTTAGTAAGATAATTGAAGCATACTCGTTCGAAGATAAAGAAGGCATGCATAGCTATGTTATCTTCCTGGAAAATTCGCTTGAGCAAGATTTAGTAAAAGAAGAGTATAAGCTTTCGGATGATGAAAAAGTCAAAGCCGGTAAAGGTGTAGTTTATTGGCAAGTATGCCGCGGCGATACGCTTTCTAGTTTATTTGCCAAACTTCTAGCAAAGAGTAAGTACAAACTGTTTAATACCAATAGAAACTTAAATACCCTGAAGAAAATTATTAACGCCTAAGTTTATTCTTGTACGACAATCTTACTTAGTAACCTGTTAAGCTGACCTATTTCTTCAGTTGTCAAATTAAATAGAGCAGACTTATGCTGTTCAACTAAAGCGCTTAATAGCTGATTTCTTAATTCTTTACCGGTTTCGCTCAGTTCAATCATTTTTATGCGGCGGTCACGAGTAGAAGGAAAACGGGCAGCCAGTTCTTTTTCTTCAAGACCATCAACAATACCAGTGATATTTGAAGCGTCACAGTTAAAGATCTTGGTAAAGCTATTCATAGGCTTAGGCTGATCAAGCATCAGTACCATCATGGCTTGCATACCAGGTAAACCCATATTTGATCCAAGCTCCATAAGCCGGTGCTTGGACTGCATCATGCACTTAATGAGCAGTTCAAAAGACTTTTCAACAAGTTTGTTCTGAGAAATATTTGACATTGTCAATATTTGACCTTTACAATGAATTTATATATTTATTCTAAAGACTAAGTACGCAAAACTCAAGCATGAAGGAGGACGTAATGGCAGCAGCGACTAAAGAAAAGAAACCAACAAGCCATTGGTTCATATTAGTTCTACTAGCACTAGCCCAGTTTATGGTGGTGCTTGATGTATCGATTGTGAACGTAGCATTACCGGCTATGCAAAAAGCTTTTAATTTAACCTCAACCAATCTTCAGTGGATCATAACCGCCTATTCTCTTACCTTCGGTGGCTTCCTATTACTCGGTGGTAGAGCAGCTGACCTTTTTGGTCGTCGCAAAACTTTCTTAGCCGGCATCTTAGTCTTTTCTTTAGCTAGTCTTGGGACAGGACTATCTCAATCCGGTGTAATGTTGATTACCTTTAGAGCTCTACAGGGCTTAGCTGGAGCGTTTATGTCACCAGCTGCGCTTTCTATTGTCTTAGTTACTTACAAGGAAGGTCACGAGAGAAATGTTGCCTTGAGCGTCTGGGGCGCGGTTGCATCAGGCGGGGCAGCAGCAGGCGTTCTACTCGGCGGTATCATAACCCAGTATCTGACCTGGCGTTGGAACTTCTTTGTTAACGTACCAGTAGGACTATTTGTAATCATTGCATCTCTAAGGGTTCTAGGTAAGCACGAGTCAGAGGCCGAGCACAATAACCTTGATTTAAGCGGTGCAATTTCAGTGACGGCAGGGCTCATGGTCCTTGTTTATACTCTAGTCAAAGCGCCCACATATGGCTGGCTTAATCATAGAACGCTAGAGTACTTCGCAGTAAGCTTAGTACTGCTTGTATTCTTTGTAACTAATGAAATGCGGGCCAAGCATCCGTTAATGCCTCTAAGGATATTTAGGATTAGAAACCTTACCGGGGCTAACTCGGTGATGCTATTTCAAACCGCCGCTCTTTACTCAGTCTTTTTCTTTACCACGCTCTACTTGCAGGAGATATTGCACTACTCGCCTATTAAAACAGGTTTTAGTTTCCTTGTTATACCTGTAGTTATAGCTATAACTGCTACTAATGTGCCTAGGGTCATTCAGAGGATAGGGTACAAGCCTATTCTAATGATTGCGCCTTTGTTTGTTGCTACCGGTCTTTTCTGGGTTTCGCATATACCAGTAAACGGAACTTTCTGGGGTAACGTTGCACCCGGCATGATCCTTATGGGTCTGGGCCTGGGCGCTACCTTTGTTAGCGTCACAATCGCTGCTACAAGTGGCGTGTCGCAACGTGAATCTGGCCTTGCGTCAGGTTTACTTAACACCTCTCAGCAGATTGGCGGTTCCTTAGGCCTTGCTATATTAACGGGCATATCAACATCAGGCGCCACACGTTACCTGAAAAATATCCACGGCAGCCATTCGGCCTATGATAAAACAGCTGCAGCCGTTCATGGCTACCATGATGGATACTTAGTAGCTGCTGGTTTCGCTGTAATAGCATCCATACTAGCAACTGTCATCATTAAGAACATTAGAGCTAAAACCGATCCAAGTCATGGTGAAGTCGCGGCCGCGGTCTAATAAGTAGGCTCTAGTAAAAATTTTTATGGTGCTAAGGCAATTTTTATGGTTTAACTCTGTATAAGATGTAGAGTTTTACATCTAGTCAAAGATATAAAATATACACTTGCAAATTATAATGATTTGTGTTAATATATGGTTTAGTTATATCAAATGCACAGACACAGTAAAGGTGGATCATAACTATGGCCGAAAAAATTCATTCTGAACAACCAGACATGCACCATCAGCTTGTTGCTGATGGTGCCAACGATGACATTGAAGACCCTTATGTTCGCAGTAGACTAGCTAGAATTGGCGGCATAGCTGCTTTTGCAGCCAGCGTTGTTGTAGCCTCTCTTAGCCTTGCAGCCGGCATGAAAAATAATAGAGCCGAAGCTGCTAATCTAGATGGCACTGCAACAAGCCAAATAGTAACTAACCCTTATTCAGTAGCATGTCCTGATCCAGATGCAATAAGACTACCCGGCGAACGCTACACTATGGAAGTTGACTGTACTTCAGATAAAGATCAAGATGAAGTCGGCAATCCTAATGATCCAAACCGTGATGGAGCTTTTTCACTTTATAAGACTCACAACTTGACCGACATGATACCTGATGGAGATGCGTTTCCGGACGGGCATGAACCGTGGTGGGCTCTTAAGTCTCCATACGGACACTACTGGGGCCCAACTATTCAAAAAATAGGTAAGAATTATATTCTTTACTTTGCAGCTCAAGTTGACCCTTCAAAAGACCGCTTAATATCTAATGGAAAAGTTGAAAATGGCATGGTTCTTGGAGTTGCTTGGGGAAGAAGTATACATTCTATGTACAAACACACTAAAGTCTTAGCTTACACTGGTGAATTTAACAATGTAGCAGGAAACGCACAGGAGGCATACGGTGGTTTAATTGATCCAACCGTTCAGAAGGACCCTGAAAATGGCAAAATATATCTTGCTTACGCCGAGCAACCTAACCGTATAATGATGACGACCCTTAAGTCTAATGGCTTAGCTGTCAATGACGAAGTATGGCCTATATCTCATGCTACCGAGAGATGGGAAGGTCGCGTAGAGGAAGGCCCCGTACTTTATTGGAATAAGCAGAACAAGTCTATGGACATGACGATTAATACCGATAGTACCTGGAGAGGTAATTATAAAGAAGCCTTTGCTGAGAGCTTTGATCCAGATAATCACCAGGCATTTTTCAAATACTCAAGACCTATCTTACAGAGTGGTAACGGTATATATGGTCCGGGCATGGGATCAAAGCCATTCTCAGGTCCAAACGGTAAAGGTACTTATGTATACATTCACGAACAAATTCACCCTAACCACAATGAAATGGATCGTTACTTAGCACTAGAGCCATTTCATTGGACAAGCGGCAACACTATTGATATTCCGGCCGTAGCTATTCCTGCGGCTGATCGGCCTAAATCGGCAAATGTAAGCGCCAGTCCTAACAGTAACAGTACATCAGGCGCGACTACTAGTTTTAAAATGCCAGTTCCATTGATTGGCGATGGCGAAACTAACAAACATGTTGTTGTTCCTTTCACTCAACGAATGCTTAAACCAGGACTAGTTACATTAGGTAGCTAAAAACACTCTATCTTTTGGCTTTATAAAATAGTTTGGGCATTGCCAAACTATCAGATGTCAATTACAATCTAACTAAAGTATAAGCGGTATCCATTGTAGTGTACTTTGTGAGTTTTGAATGGAAGTTGAACAAACCCAAAATAGAAGCATAAAGCCTGCCAAATTTTATAAAAGGCATATAAAACATATAAGAGCTATTCTTTATGTACTTTTAGCCATAATAGTAATTGTTATTCTTGGTTTGATATTCTTACCCAAATTGCATACATCACAAAAAACCAGTCGTAGTAACAGCTTGGATAAAACAATAGCAAGCCTGAAAAAGAACGAAACATGTAACGATGGCATAAATCAGATAAATCCAGAAGTTTCCAAACTGGGGAACTCTACATATTATAATATTCAGACAAGAGAGACTGCCCTTAATTACCTTGTAACTTGTACATTTGTTGCCGGTAATACAAACAAAGCTTTATCTTATTCCACCCAGCTTGAAAAACTCTACTTAAGTCAAAAGCAATATAGCCAACGGGAAAAAGCTTTTGTGTTTGCGCAGTATATGGAAAAGGCTAAGTAAGTATGATTAATTTTTGGAATAAGCCAAAAAACACCTATTCAAATCTTAAAAAGTCCAGCTTGAAATTCAACTCTTTGATTATATTCGGCGCAGGTTTACTTGGGGCTGTCTTTTTTTCATTGAGTCAAACTGGTGCGGCTTACGCATGTCCTGCAACCCAAATCGATTATCCTAACGGTTGCACAGCTTCTTGGACATCAAGTTCTGGTGACCCTACAACAGGACCAGTTTCGTATTCATCTCAACACGGAGCAGGCCAGTTCCTTTTGTGGGATAGTAACTCAGATAATCTTTACAACACTAATGATAAAGGTAAAGTAGATCCTAATTCTAGAGACAAAATATCAATTAATGGTACATCGTATCTTTGTACAAATAAAGTCTCAGTAACAGATGCGTGTTGGTGGGGAGTAAGGAGCACTGGTGCTAGCGAACCTACCAGTACTTATGTTGTAATTGCTCCTAAAGATCTTTCTGACTCGGGCGTAGTTGATTTGACTATTAATAACGCTTGCAAGGCAGTGAGTGACTCTGTAGGCTGGGAAGACGCGAGCGCCAATCCACCCAACACTGTTCCTTTAATAAGTAATTTTACGGCCTCGGATAATAATAATTCAGTAAGTTGTGCAAATAATGGCAGTAATCCAAATTTGGTATTACCTATTAGCAATTTTACGAGCGCTCCGGGAAGATACGGTTACTCCGGCGGCCAACCCATGGCTTACGACATTATTCAAGTAACAGATAACTCTAGCGATGCCAGTACAAAAACATTCAGTATGAGTTTTAACGCCACAAACGGTTACTATATCAGTCCTGCCACTAATAATACTGGCGGTGGCTATACCAATATCCAAGATCCAGCAGCTGATTATGCGACTTTTAATAATTCTCTACCTGACCCATGCCTCGGACCTAATATTGCCCCTAAAGCAAGCGAACCTCTCGGTGGTTCTAACGAGTCGTATTGTCCAAACGCAATAGGACAAGATAGCACTAGTGGAGGATACGGTATAGTTAATCAACCACTAGGGCCGCAACATAATTATACTTTTCAGTTTCAGCCAGATTGCTCGGCAGTGGGTCAGACAACAACCTCAGGCACCTTTACATGGCGTAATCAAGGAAATACTAGTACACAAGACTCATCGGCGGGCGGAAACCAGTATGAGTACTGGAGTATTAAAAACAATACAAATGGGAATGTTACTTATTCTCCTATGGCGGGCGCTAATGGCAGTGCGGCAGGAGAACAATGGCTAGCAAATAACACGAGTTACCCTACCGCGAGTTACCCATTTAGTTTCAAAGTAGGAGATAGTTATACGTGGACTTGGTATAACGTTTCTCGAGCTCACGGTCTATCCGTGCAGCTACCTTTTAGCGAGTACACTGATGCGTCTACTTTTGACTGCAATAATCAACTCAAGACCCCGAATCCGACTGGTGGAGTCAATGATATTAGTGCAGATTGTACGCAGGCGACTATATATGGGGAAGACACTGCTTATCCGAGTGCCGCCCCAATAAATTATCAGCTTTATACTAGAAACAACAAGGATAACAATGTCAATCTAGGCCTAAATGATGGCAATGAAATAACGGAGCTGACTTCTGGTCAATTCCAGTCAGGAAATCCTATAGTAATTTCACCGAGTAATCTTCAGTCCACCTTCTTGTTGCACCCGAGCGGAGGCCCTAACTATACTTTGGTCTTCTACCTGAGAATTCAAGATCCGGTTAATGGTATATGGTATTGGGTAAAGGCCGCTAATAGTCTCCAATCGATAGAAAACCCGATTACCACTAATAAAACCGAAGGGCCAGATGGCATATATGACAGTACTCCTAACGTAACAATGACCTATACTAGGCAATGTCCGCAGCAACCTCCCCCCGGTTGGTCTGCCCTTGGATATATTAATGGCACTAGCTGCGTGAACCAAACGAATGGTCTAGATGCTGTTTGGGGATGGGTTGAAGATGAATCAGATCTGAGTTACCACCCTGAGGTACAAGTTAAATACCAAACATCCGCTAATCCAGGAGTGACTTACGATTATAACTACGAGTCCAACAGCGACGGTTATTATACGGCAGATCAATCTCCTCTAGGGGTGCCGGCGGGGTATGGGTTTAATATTCCAGCAGACAACGACCCGAACCAACCTATTGGAAGTTCTACACCAGACCTCTTAGACGGCTACACATACACGTTTTATGTATACGCCGAAAGGGCTAGCCAGGCTAACTTCTATGGCCTACAGACTGCAGCTGGGGGTGGAACACCCGGGACTGTATACCAGGGAGTAGGTTACGGAGACCAAATGACATCATGCTCAAGATTTACCGTTACAGATAATTCAACCGTTTCTTTAAGCCCTGATGATGAGGACCCTACGTCTTATTCAACTACTGCCGCTGTTTCCGTAGCTTACAATGCAAAAACGGAGGAAGATGGCCTTTACAATCAAAACTTTGATCCTGCTTCCGGTCTTACTATGCTAACTTGTAATATAACCGATAAGATGCTAAGAACCGGCGACGCTGACGTTCTTTTATCTGCAACACCCCCATCAACAAACCCGTATGATTGTACCCAAGGTGAAACCCAGATCACGTATCAAAAAGGCTCTAATCCAATAGATCCCTCTGGAAACCCATACGGTCCAACATTATCCGGTCTGGAAGCCGGAGATCAATATTGTCCATTTATGGATACTACTTATGGTGATACAGCCTTGAACGTAATTAATGCCGACGGCACCGTTCTAGTGAACGGTGGTTCGGGTGGAGGTCAAGGTCTGTGTGACACCGTAGATAATAAACCTTTCTTTAAAGTTTACGGTAGCGGTGTCAGAGCTATAAGTGATTTCCCGACAAACACTGATTCAACTTGTAGTGGAGGAGGTGTATTAGACGGATGGGACAATGACAGCGGTACGTACAAACCTTATGATTTCGGTACAAGCGTGCAGTATGAGACACTCTCGTTGGGTCAGATAACAGGCGTGGCCAGCGGCCTAAGTGGTTTAGCGGGGTCGAACAATCAAGCAAGATCACCATCCGAGCTTTCTTTTGCCAATAATGTAACCGACGTCTCTGCGTATGACGCGTATGAGCCAAGCTTAGGAGGCACATACACAGGTGGTTCGGGTACAGATTGTCCAGTGTCAATTACGGCAAGCACTTCTCAAACACAAAATCCATATGAATCGCAGCCCCTGGACGAGATTCCTTCAGGCTCCTATACAGAAACTGTAGGAACTGGGACGAAGGTCGCAATTCCAGGAGGAACCATTGCAAATGGCGTTAACATCTCAATATTCATTACGGGAGATGCCGAGATTACTAATAATATTACTTATTCCGATGCTAATGCGAAAGACTGGACTGCTACTACGCTACCCCCCTCATCGAATGTACCATCAGTAACAATTGTAGCCACTGGAAATATCTATATAGATTCAGGGGTTACTAACTTAGATGGAACATACATAAGTGATAACGCGGATGGTACGGGAGGCAATATATATACCTGTAGCGATAGTTCTGGGGCTGTATCATCGGCTGACCAATACAGTACTTGCAACGAACAGCTAGAAGTAAACGGGCAAATGGAAGCAAATGACATCCACTTAGAACGTACATTCGGCAGCTTAAGAGATGAAAAACCACCTGAACCCACAGGACCGGTGACCGATCCCAATGGTTCCATTCAACTGGAAAGTGAGTTTTGCGGAGAGGGTGCGGGAGCTCCAGGCATTCACTTTTATCAGGCAGCTGGCGTGCCTGCAGTGCCAGCTATTTACAATGGGGTTCCACCAAGTTGTGTTAATGATAACGATCAGCCGCCAATGTACGTACTACCTACTAACAACATTCAGCCTGGTGAACTAGGGTTGTATTTCATGCCTCGAAATACAGGTACGAGCCCAGGAGATAATTACTATACAACTGAGCCAGACCAGGCAACCGCTAATTCTGTTGCCCACGAACTCTTTGGAGACCCGTCTGCTACGCTTGTAGGCTATGTTATACCGGTCAACCCTGCTACCGGAACCTGTGATCCAGCATGGCAAAGCGATTCCGGACCAGTAGCTCTTGAACCTATGTATAAGTTCTATGATGCTCAATATAACTACTACACGGCTAACCCAAATGAACAAGGACCCCTAATAGCGAGCGGCAACGGCATAGTCGCCTGTGTGCTTACACAGGGAGACAAAGGCATGTCCACTACTATTCCACCAGCTCCAACTGCGCCAGTTTTGACAAGTTGTAGTAACGAGCAGGAAGGTGGAGTAGGCTGGGTAGATCAAAATACTTGTGCCGCCGAAGTATTTAACTTTACTCCTGAAGTATATTTAGGAAGACCTCCTGTTGAAACAGAAACAGAAGGTGGCGACAACAGCGATTCGATTACAAGTCTCCCCCCAGTATTTTAAGTAGGGTAATTTATGATATACTTTAAAAAAGCAATAGCGGTATAGGAAATATAAAATTAGTATGGTGGGAACAAAACAAATATTTTCAGTTGCAAGATACGCATCTATATTTGAGTGCCAAAATATACTAAGTGCTTATGCTATAATTTCTAACATGAGTACCTCAGATGGAGCAGAGCTATGAGTAACTTGCTTGCAAGTGGCGGTGATTTCTTCGGATTAGATATTGGCACTACTGCTATAAGATTGGTTCAACTTCGTGGTGAAGGTGGTACTAAAGCTCTCGTTAAGTACGCCTACGTTCCTATTGATAGCTCGGTTGCCGTAAGCGATTCGAAAGTCGACCAGCAGAAACTGGCACAAATAATCTCACAACTAGTAAAACAAGCAGGTGTAAATACAAACAGGGTAGCTGTAGGTATACCATCAGATAAAGTCTTCACGACCGTTTCAGATGTAGATAAATTGTCCAGAGGCGAACTTGCCAAGGCCATACCGTATCAAGCCGACTCGCTTATTCCCACACCTCTTGCCGAGTCGAAGATAGACTGGATACCGATCGGTGATTCCCCTGCAGATAAAACTAAACAAGAAATATTACTAACAAGCGTAACCAACAAGTATGTCGAATCTAAGCTTGATTTGCTTGAGGCAGTCGGGCTTAACGTAATTGCTTTTGAGCCGGACAATCTTGCTATGGCACGTGCATTGTCTACTCCGGGCGGCGCGCCACAGCTACTTGTAGACATGGGTAACTTGGGTACCGACTTAGTAATAGTAATGAACGAAGCACCTCATCTAACACGCAGCTTACCTACAGGAATGGATTCAATTATTAAAGCAGCTATGCAGAATCTTAATGTCGATCATAAGCAGGCTGAGCAATTTGTTAGAAAATTTGGTATGAGCAAAGAGAAACTCGAAGGACAAGTACTCGAGTCTATAAGTGGTATTGTTGATCTCCTTACTACTGAAATTGAGAAATCAGTTAAGTTCTTCCAAACTAGATACAGTACATCAAAAGTAGAAAAAATTATCGTAACCGGTGGAGCAGCCACCATTCCAGAGTTCCCGCTTTATTTGGCCAATAAATTTGGCATTAGTGTTGAGATAGGTAACTCATGGCAAAATGTTAGTTTCAGTGCTGATAGGCAAAATGAACTACTAGCTATTTCTAATCAATTTGGCGTAGCGGTTGGTTTAGCGGAGAGAAGTTCATGATTCAGCTTAACTTATTACCAGACGTAAAGCAGCAGTATATAAAAGCGCAGCGCCAAAGACGAATGATAACAAGCGTGTCAATTATTGTTATGGTAGTGTCAGTAGTCATTCTTGCACTGTTGTTCGGTTACAATCTTGCTCTTAAGAAGCATTTACACGATCTTAACAACGATATTTCAAGCAATTCCCAGCAACTTAAATCAGAGCCTCATATTAATACTATTTTGACAGTACAGAACCAACTTGAAAGTTTGCCGGCTTTAGATTCAGCCAATCCAGCTGTTTCGAGATTGTTTCAGACGTACTTAAACGAATTGACTCCCGCGGACATATCGATTAGTAATTTTGATGCTGATACAACTCAAAAACAGATTACTATTACCGGATCATCAGATTCACTTAGTAGCGTGAACCAATACGTAGATGTAATAAAGAAAACTACATACTCGATTAACAACGAGAAGGCAACACAACCGGCTTTCTCAGACATTGTGCTTAGTAACTTTGGTCTAAGTAGTGATCCTATAAATCCGGCACAGGCAGCCACCTATACCATTACCTTTGACTACGATCCTGCGATACTAAATGTTGAATATAACGTCACACTTCAGGTGCCAAGTATTACTACTAGGGCTGACGTTAATGTGCCAACTAGCTTATTTCAGTCTCTCCAGACAAACGGCGCACCAACTACAACAGGAGGAGGTAATTAGTTATGGCTAAGGTGCCTACAGAGATATTAACCAAGCGAATGGCAATAGATAAGGCCAACGCGCAAATGGTGGCAACCGTTGCGATCGCGGCATTTGTTACTGTTTTCTGTCTTGTAGCTTCGGTTTCAGTCTGGAAACAAGACCACTATCAGTCGAAAGTTAATTCTGTCCAGTCAAAGGCTAACAAACAGCTTAAAGCCAATATAGATGCCTTCACTAGCCTCAAGAGTTCATATGATAAATTCAATAATAGCCAGACTAATATTATTGGCGGGCAAAGTAGTGGTACTGTAGGAAATAATAATGGTAGTAATTCACAAATAATTCTTGATGCCTTGCCTCCAAATTATGACTTCCCGGCAGTTACTTCAAGTATTGAACGACTTGTCGAAGACCAAGGGCTTGCTCTTAGCGGCATATCTGGAACGGATGAGCAATTGAGCCAACAATCCAATTCAACAAGTTCCGATCCTGCACCTGTAGCTATGCCATTTTCATTTTCTATTAACAACATGAATTACAGTGCGGTTACTGAGCTTACAAGCGCCTTGCAAAATTCTATTCGACCAATATATATAGATACTATTGATTTAGAAGGTGGTAGCAATAACATGACCTTTAGTGTTACTGCACACACTTACTTCCAGCCAGGTAAAAGCGTTAATATATCGGAGCAAATAGTACCATGAAACAAAAAGACATAGCATTAATCGGGGTAGTTGTTTTAGTGAGTATTATTCTTTCAGTTGTTATTTCAAAGCAAGTGTTCTCGTCCAAAAGTAAGCAACAGCAGGGGACGCAAGTAGAGGCCATTTCGACAGACTTTCAGACTCCAAGCAAACAATACTTTAATGGCAATATGTTTGACCCAAGCAATACTATCACAATAGGACAGAGCAATAATACAAATCCATTTAGTGGGCAGTAGTGGCTGACAGTAGGAGTTTTGTGTGGGATGCAGCCAAAATAAAAGTATAAAAGTTTTAAACAACGTCGAACCTATATTAGCCACAAGGCACAATAAAGAGGTAGTTAAGTCATGAATGTTTTATCTGCCAGTACCGAGCAGCAAGTTACCGATCAGTTAGTTAAAACTAAGATGCTTGACGGGGATAAGCTGGAAGCAGCACGTACGGAAGCAGAGAAGAGCAATACGCCTCTTCTTACTTATCTATTGAATAACAACTTCATTACTGACGAACAGCTTACCAAGGCAAATGCCATAGTCACTAAAATGCCTTACGTTAATTTGACTGCTGCCAAGATTGACCCAAGTATATTAAAGCTATTGCCGAAAGAAATCGCTGAAAGATACATGGCGGTTCCGTTGGGGGAAATGCATCACCGTTTAGTTATTGGTATGCTTGACGCGGATAATGTGCAAGCAGTTGATTTCTTGAGTAATCGTATAGCCAGGCCTCTAAAAGTGTATGTCGCCAGCGAAGCCGGTATACGACAAGTTCTGAAGCAGTATGATTCTCGTTTAGACACAATGAATACGGGTCTTAACGCTCCCCTTGGGCAACAGCCTGAGGGTGCTGAAGCCGAGGCTATTAAAAACAAGCCACAATCTATTAAGAATTTGGTCGAAGACTCTCCTATTAGCAAAGCTTTATCTGCCGTCCTTGAATTTGCTGCTAGAAACGGAGCAAGTGACGTTCATATAGAACCAACTGAAAAAGATGTAAAAATTCGCTGTCGAATAGACGGTGTGCTACGTGAAGTCACACGTATGCCTAAGAACGCTGAACCCGCTCTTATATCTCGTATTAAGATTTTGTCTAACTTAAAGATTGATGAACACCGTATACCGCAGGACGGACAGTTTACTATCCATGTAGACAGCAAAGATATAGATTTACGTATTGCTATTGCGCCGATCGTCTGGGGCGAGCAGGTTGTCATACGTCTTCTAGATAAAAGCGGAACATCGCTTAGGCTTGAAGACATGGGTTATCTTGGACGATCATTAAGGACAATTAAAAAAGGGTTAGAACGTCCAAACGGAATGATTCTAACCAGTGGTCCTACTGGGTCAGGTAAATCCACATCTTTATATGCCTTACTGCAAGAGATTAAAAATGAAGCCATTAATATCGTTACGCTTGAAGATCCGGTTGAATACAAGATGGATGGTGTCAATCAGATTCAGGTTAATCCTGAAGTCGGCTTAACCTTTGCGGCAGGACTCAGAAGTATCTTGCGTCAAGACCCTGATGTAGTTATGGTTGGAGAAATTCGCGATAAGGAAACTGCTCAGCTTGCTGTGCAGGCGGCACTAACCGGTCACCTTGTGTTTAGTACGTTACACACGAACAGTGCAGCAGGTATCCTTCCTCGTCTGCTAGATATGGGTGTTGAGCCTTTTCTTATAGCAAGCACTGTTAATACTGTTATTGGCCAGAGACTTGTACGTAAAATTGCAGACAATGGCAAGCAGTCGTATGCGTCGTCGCCGACGGAAACCGCAGCAATTCAAAGCACACTTGGTGGTCTCTTGCCTCAGTCAGCAGCCGATATGGCCAAGGTAGCCACAGATCTAGGGTATAAAAGCTTGCCCTTAAGGGGCGATAATGCTTATACTTTAAACAAGGGTACAGACAGTACCGATACGCCAGCTGGCTATAGGGGCCGTATGGGACTGTATGAGGTATTTGAAGTATCAGAAGCAATCCAGGGCTTAATTATGAAAAGATCAACAAGTACAGAAATTGAAAATCAAGCCCGAGCAGAAGGTATGATAACCATGCGTCAGGACGGATACCTAAAGGCCTTAGACGGAAAGACAACCTTACTGGAAGTTAACCGTGTCGCAGCAGAAGGTAACGCATGACAAACAGGCTGATCACAATAAGAGAGGTGGGACTATGAGTGACGCAGGAAAACCAAGAATTGAAGTACTGCTAGATGAAACAGTCAAACGCAAGGCGTCTGATTTACATTTACAAGTAGGACTTCCACCAACATTGAGGGTTGACGGTGCTTTAACGCCAGTCAATGCTGCCGATCCGCTTGATGAAGAGGCGGTAGAATCACTAGTGTTTTCCATCTTAGACGAGGACCAAAAGCAAATTCTTTTGAAGGATAAGGAATTCGATTTTAGTTTCGCATTTGGCGATGTATGTCGTTTTCGTGTTAATGCCTTTCATGAACGTGGCAATATAGCGGCAGCTTTAAGGTTAATTCCGAACGAGATATTAACCGTAGAACAGCTAGGATTGCCCCAAATAGTTAACAAATTTGCTAATTATCCTACTGGTTTAGTTTTAGTAACAGGACCTACCGGTTCTGGTAAATCAACTACGCTTGCAGCCATGCTTCATAAAGTTAACGCTGAAAAAGCAGTTCATATAATCACTATTGAAGACCCGATAGAATACACCCATCGTTCTATAAAATCTGTAGTTGCTCAGAGGGAAGTGCACTATGATACTTATTCATTTAGCGCAGCCTTAAGAAGCGCCCTTAGAGAAGATCCCGATGTTGTTCTACTAGGGGAGATGCGTGACCTGGAAACAATCGCTAGTGCAATAACTATTGCTGAGACGGGTCACTTGGTTTTTGCTACTCTACACACCAACAGTGCAGCGCAATCGATTGACCGTATGATTGACGTATTTCCACCTCACCAACAGCCTCAAATACGTTCACAGCTAGCAAATATACTTATGGCTATTGTGTCGCAGAGGCTTATACCTACAATTGGCGGTGGAAGAATAGCGGCAGCCGAAATAATGGTTGCAACACCTGCTGTTCGAAACATAGTTAGAGAAGGTAAAAGCCATCAGTTAGAAGCAGTTATACAGACAGGTGCTGAGTACGGCATGCAATCTATGGACAGAACTCTGGTTAATCTAATACACGAAGGAACAATTACTTACGATGAAGCTCGAAAATTTGCAGTTGACCTAGATGAGCTTGATCGTTTAATGAGGAATTAATAAAATGACAAACAAGTCTTTTCAAATAAATATTGCTATGATCAAAGAGAGGCTTTAAGCGATTATGTTAAATTTTACTTACGAGGCAAAGAATTCGTCCACGGGCGAAAAGGTTAAGGCGCAGGTTCAAGCAGATAACGAAGAAGCCGCTGCAAAACTTATAAGTGCGCAGGGTTTAACACCTTTGAGTATTAAGACTGAGGGTGAACACGGAAGCTTTAATCTTAATCGTATTAACACCAAAGATAAGGTTCTATTCAGTAGGCAATTGTCTACCTTAATCAATGCCGGTCTGCCACTTGTTCAAAGCTTGCGTCAAGTTGCTCAGCAGACACAGAATAAACCTTTGAAAGTGATTGTTAACCAGGTTATTAATGATGTTGAAGCCGGTACGGCTTTCAGTGTTGCGTTAGGTAAGTATCCAAAGGTATTCAACAGAGTGTATATAAGTCTGGTTGCCGCGGGTGAGACCTCTGGTACTCTGGATCAGGCACTCGAAAGACTGGCCGATCAACAGGAAAAAGATTCCGATATTGTCAGTAAAGTGCGAGGTGCCTTAATTTACCCACTTATCGTGTTGCTCGTCATGACCGCTGTGGTGACCTTTATGCTCGTTAAGGTCCTACCTGAAGTCCAAAGTATATACAGTGGCATTCCTGGCACGACCCTGCCATTTCTAACACGTCTGCTTTTGTTTGTATCAAAAATAATTAGACACTTCTGGTGGATTCTAATTCTAATTATAGTTATAGTCGGGGTATTTGGCACACGTTGGGCCAGGACTATGGGCGGAAGAACGGTCATAGACAAGGTAAAAATGAAGGCAGGCCCTCTCGGAAAGCTATATATGAAAATGTATATGGCTCGATTTGCTAGAACTGGTACGACTTTAGTTGCAAGCGGCGTTCCGCTCATTCAAGTGCTCCAGATTACTGGAGAAGCAGTAGACAACGTGCATATCCAAAGGTCACTCCAAAGAGCAACAGAAAAAGTAAAGGGCGGTAAGGCTTTGTCCGATTCTATTAGCGGAGACCCTAATTTCTTAGAACTAGTGCCAAATATGCTCCATATTGGTGAGCAATCTGGCGCCATGGAAACTATGCTAGGTAAGGTCGCAGATTATTATGAAAAAGAGGTCGATAATGAAATTCGTGCTATCAGCACAATTATTGAACCGGTAATGATGGTTATTATGGGTATCATTGCAATCATTATCGTTGCTGCTATTCTTCTTCCAATTTACGGTTTGGTTAATAACTCTGGTTTCACGAATAGTGTTTAATGAATCTAAGGCATCAATCAATTATAGAATTGCGAAAAAGCTCTAAAGCCGGCTTTACTATTATTGAAACCATGATCGTGCTAGCAATAGCGGGACTTATTCTTACGATTGTTTTTCTAGCTATACCAGCACTTGAACGAAACAGCCGCAACAATCAACGAAAACAAGACGTCCAGGCAATATTAGAGGAAGTCTCCAACTATGAGCTGAATCATTCGGGTGACTTGCCGGCACAGACTGATATCTGCAGCTTCTTTAGTGGCAACAACAACCTGTCCTACTACGTATCCTCGGCCTGTAACGGTCAAACGTCTAGCAGTATTACGTTTACGACGTATTCATATCCTGAGGACGCGTCTTACTCGAATGGGTCTGACAGTCTGCCGCCGCTTAATGGAGCACACGATGGGCCCAATACAAACATAAACACCGTGGAACTGTTTAACTATGAAAAGTGCGATAACAGTGCGCCGGGGGAAGCAGACGGAACTGGTGCTGGCTACAACGATGTCGTAGCCCTCTATGCAGCCGAAACTCAAGGTGGTGTAAATTCGTTCTGTCAAAACATATAATCATATTATTTTCATAACTACACTCCATAGAGGCTTGCAATTTGATATGTTTATCTTTATTATCAAACCATAAGCAACTTTAAATTTAAGCCGCAAAGGGGGCATTTGCAATGCTTAAGAAACTAAAACAATCCAATAAAGGCGAAGGCTTCACAATCATTGAAGTCATGATCGTCTTGGCTATCGCGGCTTTAATTCTATTAATAGTCTTATTGGCTGTGCCGGCTTTACAAAGAAGTTCACGAAACACGCAAAGGAAAAATGATGTTTCTGCTATAGCAGCAGCAGTAGCAAACGTTATTACTGATAATAACGGTCAAGTTCCTGCAGATCTTGCGGTAAACGCCACTGACGCGTCAAGCTTACTTGTATGCTCCGTAGGGGGCGGCTCTCCAGCAAGTACTACACCAGCTTGTGGTGCAGGACCGACTGAAAATGCCAAGTTAGGTTACTATAAACCTACTTCAATCTATCTTGAAACTAGTAGCGGTACCCAGCCTGTTGTCGGTACTACGGCAGGTGCTACTACCATAACCACAGACTCGGTAACTATTGACACGGGCTACACTTGCGGTACTACAGCAGGTACAATCGGAGCTGCATCACCACGATCAGCAGCTATCTTCTATGCAATAGAAAGTGGCTCTAGTACTAACAACCTTCAGTGCATTGAACAGTAAGATATAAAAAACGTTACGAAAGAGAATAAAGCAGACTCTATATTGAGTCTGCTTTTTCTATTAACAGATATACGCTAAAGCACAAGTGTTATAGTTAAAAATATGCTACTATAATGTTTATGATAGAGGTGTTATTAGCCCTTTTGGGTCTTGTATTTGGAAGTTTTGTTAACGCTTTAACCTGGCGCATAAAAGAGCAGGTGAAAGTAAAAGACAAAAAGACAAAAGCGAAAGACGAAAGCTCAAATCAAAGTAATGATTTATCTATACTGCATGGTCGGAGTATGTGCCCCAACTGCAAGCACACGCTAGCCACAAAAGACTTAGTACCCGTATTAAGTTGGCTTCAGTTAAAAGGCAAGTGCCGTTATTGCCACACAACTATATCACCCCAGTACCCGATAGTTGAACTTACGGGTCTTGTACTGTTTCTTATTTCCTACTGGTGGTGGCCAGTTTCTGTCCATGGTTCCCAAATCGCATTGTTTGTTATCTGGCTAATGATCTCAGTCGGTCTACTCGCACTCTTTGTCTACGATTTGCTATGGCTTATACTGCCGAACCGAATAGTTTATCCATTAGGCTGTCTTGCGGCTGTATATGGAATAGTCAATATCTTTGTCTCTGGCAATGGGATATTTAAGGGAGTATTAGACCTTGTTTTAGCAGTTTTAATAGGCGGTGGTATATTCTACCTACTATTTCAAGTTTCTGACGGTAAATGGATTGGTGGCGGTGATGTTAGGCTTGGCTGGGTGCTAGGCTTGATAGCGGGCACACCCGGTCGATCTGTCCTATTTATTTTTATAGCTTCTATAATCGGGACTTTAGTAAGCTTACCTCTGTTAGCAAGCAATCGTTTAAAAAAGAATAGCCTCATTCCGTTTGGGCCATTTCTAATAGTCGGGCTTATAATTACACAGCTCTTCGGGGTTAGTATAATACATTGGTACACCCACATACTTATTTGATTCTTAGCAGCTAAAATAACAACTTGCTTATGCTATACTTAAACTGTTATGAGTGGTGGCAAAAACAAACAGCCGCTAGGTTATACCATTTTAGAGGTAATGATCGTATTGGCCATTTCTGCAGTTATGTTTTTAATTGCAGCAACCTTCATAAGTGGCAAACAAGAAAGAACATCTTTCAGTAGCGGAATAAATACTATGGCAACGAGTATTCAAGACGTCATCGAACAAGTCACTGACGGCCAATATAGTGACGAGCCTATTCAGTGTACTTTTAATGGAATAAAAGTCGATCCTCAGGTAAGCGGTAGCCAACCACAAGGCACAAATACAGATTGCGTATTCTTAGGCAAAATTATGTATTACGATGTTACAGACTCTAATAGTGATTATTATTCAATAATTCCGGTTGCAGGCGGCAGAATTAACGTTTCTAATAATGAACCGATCACTTCTCTTGCAGACTCAGGCGCTGCAGCAGTTACTTCACTATCTACGTCTGAAGAAAATTCCCAGACGCTTAACGTAGGCAAAATAACCGCCACAGTTGAATCAGCAGACGGTAGCAAGACCCAAAAAAACACGAGTAGCTTTGGTTTCTTACAAACCCAAGGAAGTACTCAGCAGGTGACGGGAGCACTGTTGTCAGGTTCGCAAAGTGTAAACCTATTCGCATATTCTGGAACCGATAATCCATCAAATTCAAGTTTAAGCCAGTCTTTGTATGCTGTTACATACATAGACATGTGCGTAACAGATGGAACTCGATATGCAGATATTAATCTAGGACCTAATAGTACTAGCGGCAATGCCGGCGGACAACTATCGGTTAATATCAAGGATGATGGTACAGACAAATGCGACTAACGCCACCAAATAAACTTAGTCGAGTGAATCAAAAAGGAGACACTATTATAGAGGTGATGATAGTTCTCGCTGTCCTTAGCTTGTCTTTAAGTATCAGTTACGCGACAGCTGATAGAAGTTTGCTTAATACTCGTCAGGCACAAGAAAGCTCAATGGCCGCTGAACTTGCCCAATCTCAAGTCGAGTCTTTAATTCCGCTTATTAATTATCCCGCATCTTCACCAAACAACATATTTTTAGGTAATCCATCTAAGTATTTTTGTATCTCTGCCGGTTCAGTAGTGCCGGAGAATAATCTTAATCCAAACAATTTGACCGATATAGCTGGTGCTACTACGCCTTATGAAACTCCATGTAATACAGGACTCTATTTTATATCGATTAATGAGAGTATTCCGAATGACGATACTTTTGAGGTTAAGGTAACATGGAACGATGTCGAGAATACAGGCCCAAATTCAAGCCAAGATCAAGTAACTTTAGACTATAGGGCGCACCAGCAACTATGATCAGACAATTACTTAAACCAAGCTTAGCTACTGAAAACTTGAGGCGACTCATGAGCAAAAAAGATAATCGGTCATCCGAGTCAGGTTTTACCATAATCGAACTCATGATCGCGACCGCCGTATTATCCACGATGATCCTCGTGGTAACTGTTATCATTATTAATATTGGCACCCTATACGATAAAGGAATTAACCAATCTAGAACTCAAGATGCCGTTCGGGATATAACTGATCAGATTGGTCAGGACCTTAAATTTAACCCAGGTGGAGCTCTAATCGACCCGGCTCCTCTAAATGTGGCAGCTGGGGGTACGGGCAATCAAGCGCCCGTTACTGTCACCATCCACTCGATCTGTACAGGGACTATCCGCTACAGTTATATAGTAGGCTATGAATTAGGCTCTAGTGTTAACGCAACAGATTTTGGTAATGGAGGCAGTTCACTAAATTATCCGACTATGCCTGCGATACTCTGGAGGGACAACAATAGCGGTGGCACAGGAACTTGTGTACCAGTAAATTTGCTTAATCCCAACGCTATAGCTACAAGTGCAGCCAATAACAATGGAACTGAACTAGCCCCGGCGAATACAAGATTAACCTTATTCCAAGTCAGTGGCGCTTCGCCTTATACAATCGATGTGTCTTTGGCTTACGGTGACTATGGTCTTTTGACAAACTATAGCCCTCCGACAACACATCCCTCTAAAGTAACTAGTGTTACCTGTGATGGCGACACTGGCGACCAGTTCTGTGCAACGGCGGGGCTAGAAACCGTGGTAGTGGAAAGGATACAGTAGTAAAATGAAGATGAACATGAATATGCTAAAAAATAAGCGCAACTTTAATCTAAGTGATAGTGAATCAGGCTTTGCCTCTATAGTGATCGCGCTAGTTTTAATAATCGTCCTTGGTCTTATGACGGTCGGCTTTGCTGAACTTGCAAGGAGTGAACAACAACAGGCTTTAAATAAGCAACTGGCTAACCAGGCTTACGATGCCGCTGAAAGCGGTATTAATGATGCCATATCTGAAATTGCACAGAATAAACTCACTAATGCACAGCCAAACACCTGTATTAATACGTCAGAAGATCCAGATGAAACGCCCTACAGCTCAGCTATCAATACACCGAATGGTGTTGCCTACCCATGTTTGATGGTCAATCTAACACCTCCAAACGTAGTATTTAACCAATTCGCACCTCTAACTAACAGATACCTGCTATTTTCAACTGTTAACAATAACAACCCTGCCTCGGCTGGTAGTTTCACGATAGATTGGAAATGCGATGAAAGCGACACTAACTGTAATGATAATGATCCTGGTAACGTCCCTACTAAGACCGTGCCGGCATCGACAGGAGACCTACAATCAACACCAATCTGGAGTCAAAGTAAATACCCTCCAATGCTTGAAGTAAGCATTACGGCGCTGGGAGCACAATTTAGCCGGGCAGACCTGGAGAATAACACTTATACCGCGTTCTTGTATCCAAACTCATCGTCAAATAACACTTATTCGTTTAACAATTCTTCCGGAACAATAGGTACACAAAATACAGTTACAGATAGCGATGGCCTTAACGCACCGATTATAGGCGGTGGCTGTAGTGGTTCAACCGAGACAACAACGGGCGGTTATCTCTGTACTGTTACGCTAAATGGTTTTCCTAATGGTGATACTCAATATCTAATTAGCTTGGATGATTACTATGAGATGTCAGATGTATCTGTTTCGGCTCAGACTTCCGAAGGAAGCGCATTAGACATGAAAGGCGGTCAGGCTATTATCGATTCAACTGGTCAAGCCCATAATGTATTAAAGCGAATAGAAGAAGTAGTTCCAATAGGCGAAAACGCGACTAATATAAATGAGCCCGCAGAAGCTTTGCAGGGTGCAAATATATGTAAACTTTTAATAACTCAACCGGATCCAACTAAGGGAACGCAGAGCCAGTGCGTACCTCAAGGTCTAGATTAGGAACTAGATCGGATTATTTAAGAAGAGTTATGCCTATGAAACTTTTCGTGAACGGCCTTAAGCTGGGGATCTGTTACATGAGTGTATATCTGAGTAGTTGAAATATTGCTATGACCAAGCATTGCCTGGACAGATCTAAGGTCGCCACCATTCATAAGTAAATCTGTCGCAAATGAGTGTCGCATGGTATGAGGTGTGACATGCTTTGTTATGCCAGCTAGAAGGGCATAGCGGGCAACTAAACGCTGAACGCTCCTAGCGGTTAATCTATGAAAGTTTCCTGTTAAATCGACCTGTTTATTACCGCTATAGCGAATAAAGAGAGGTTTGGTATTATCTTCTCTTTTATTCAAGTATTCTTGAATCCAATTAGCAGCATCTGGACTAATAAAGATTGGTCTATCTTTCTGTCCCTTACCTCTGACCATAAACTCTCGTCTTTTGAGGTTTATATGGTCCCTATCAAGACCAACCAGTTCACTGACTCTTAAGCCAGAGCTGAAAAGCAACTCTAATATTGCCCGGTCTCTTACGCCAATAATGCTATTAAGATCAGGCTGAGAGAATACTCTCTCGAGTTCTTCTTGATTTAAAAAAGTAACTTGCTTTCGGTTTGTCCTAGCTAGCTCAATCTTATCTGCAGTTAGAGCAGGGATGTCCCTTTTAGCGCAAAACTTCAAAAAGCTTCTTAACGCAATCAGGTGGTAATTTTGAGTCAGCTTGCCAAGCTCGTCAGAACTGTTTGTACCAAGCCTATTTAGCCAAAGTCGCCATTTTCTAACGAGTTCCGCATCTATGTCGGTAACCTTTATGTCTCCTGCAAAGTCTATTAAACGTGTCAGGTAATGGTCGTAATTAGCGATAGTTTTTTGTGATCTATTTTGCTCAATTTCTAGATATTCTAGGAAATCTGTTTTGGCTTTGGCAAATAGCATAAGCATAGTTTAACATTTTGCGACACGGACAATACAAGTTTTATCATAGAAAGAAGTAGTTATCTCTGTTAGAATAAAATTATAAAATTTATAAGAACAGGAATGTAATGGAACAGACCCTTATCATATTTAAACCTGATGCTGTCCAAAGAGGCATAATTGGCGAAGTAGTAACACGTTTTGAAAAGGCTGGTTATAAGATAGTCGGTACGAAGATGCTTAAGCCAGATTATGATCATTTTCACAAGCACTACGAAGGTATAGGCACACTTAAGACCAGAAAAGGCGATGAGATCTTTGAAAGTACGCTAGCTAGCATGCAGGATGGTCCAGTTATTGCCATGGTACTCGAGGGAGTAGAAGCAGTTGAGTCGGTTCGTAAAATGGTTGGAGCAACCGAACCAAAGAGCGCGCTACCAGGTACGATAAGAGGTGATTATGCTCACGTAACTTATGGTCAGGCATCTAGTGTAGGTAAGGGCGTGGCTAATATTATTCATGCTTCAGCTGATAGCAAAGAAGCTAAACAAGAGATCGCTCACTGGTTTAAACCTACCGAGTTGTATAATTATGCAATGGTTCACGAGCACTACACTCAACCACGACCTAAAAAATAAAAACTTAGGCCATAGGGGCAATACCCCTATTTTCGTGTCCCCATAGTTCAATGGATAGAATTACTCCGTCCTAAGGAGAAGATCTGCGTTCGAGTCGCGGTGGGGATACCAATCATTACATTATTACCTTCAAAATTTAATAAACTGAATCAAAGGCGTTAGATAATATCGTTAGCTTATCAATGTCACCTCTTACTGATAGAATATGCTTATGGCAGAAGAAGCCGAACAAACACACGAAAAATACTTCGATGACCAATTCGATGACGAAGAAGTACTTTTTGTATTTCGCAAACACCCAGTAGTTATGAGAAAAGGTCTGATATTAGGCATGCTAGGACCTTTAATCGGAATATTGCCTTGTTTATTTAAGCCTACTCTTGGCATGAGCTTTTTCTTTGAAGGTCTAGGAGTAGGTATAATATTAGGCTTAATCCTATATTCACCCAGCTGGATCAGTTGGTATTTCAGTGTCTTTATAATGACAGACCAAAGATTCATTCAAATTACGCAAAAAGGATTATTTCATAGAGCTGTAGCCGATCTTAGCCTTGCTCAAGTCCAGTCGGTTAATTACGAAGTGTCAGGCTTGCAGGAAACTCTGCTAGGATTTGGTACAATAATGATGCAAACATACGTGGGAGACCTGGTGATACACGATGTACATCATCCGTCCAAAATACAGAAGGAGCTCCTTGGTATATTGCGCAAGCAGGGCGTAGATGCAGGTTATACTGCTGCGCCACCCCCTAAAGAGATTAATGAAGAAACCGAAGAAAATTACTAAACCGAAGTTGCCTAAAATAGATTTAGGTAAAGTGTCTATTAAGCGTGGCAAGTCTGTTGAAGAGAAGGTTAAAGATGCTATTAGCACCGTTCCTCACATAACCAATGACACCGTCGCTGATCATAGAGAAGATGTATTATCTAGTGCCCGTAAATATATTTACCCTCTTCAGCACTCCAAACATAGCGTAGTTCGAATATCTATAACCTTGTTAGTATCGGTTATAGTAGCATTTTTTGTTTTTTGCGGCCTGGACTTATATAAGTTTCAGGGAACCTCTGGCTTTATATATGGAGTAACAGAAATAATACCGTTTCCAGCAGCTAAAACGGGGGGCACATGGATAAGCTATCAATCATATCTTTTTGAACTTCGCCGTAATATGCACTATTACCAAACTCAACAACAAGCTAATTTTTCAACTAAATCCGGCAAGGCTCAGTTAGCTAGATTAAAAAGCCAAGCTATGGACGAGGCAATTCAAAATGGTCTGATAAAAAAACTGGCTAAGCAAAATGACATCTCTATCTCTTCGCAAGCGGTTAATCAGCAGGTACAAGTCTTAAGAAGCGAAAATAGGCTAGGAAGTAGTGACGGTGTGTTTAAAGAAGTTCTAAGTCAGTATTATGGCTGGAGCGAACAAGATTTTAAGCAGGAACTTCAACAAGAAATGCTTCAACAAGCTGTAGTTGCAAAACTAGATACTGCTGCACAGCAGCAGGCAAGCAGTGCTTTGAAGCAGCTTAAGGCTGGAGCAGACTTTGCAACACTAGCTACGCAAGTATCTGAGGATGCTTCAACAAAAGCAGGCGGTGGTCAATATGCCAGCTCGATTACGCCTAATGACCCACAAATTTCACCTTATATCACCAATGCTTTATTCCAATTAAAACCGGGTCAAATATCTGGCATTATTAATACAGGCTTCACTTTAGAGATAGTAAAGGTATTAGACCGAAGTGGAGATAGCCTGCATGCCTCTCATATTCAATTCAATCTTAATAATAGTAGTACCTATACAAATCCTCTTTTGAAAAAACAATCTCCCCATAAGTACATAAAAGTATAGATCACCTGACTAAGTTGCATTTTTTATATTAAATTGTTATGATTACCCCTGTTACTTTCATAAAGTAAGACCAGCAATACAAGGGCTCGTAGTGAAGCTGGCCTATCACGCCTCCCTGTCACGGAGGAGATCGCCGGTTCGAATCCGGTCGGGCCCGCCAAGATGCTTATGTTTAGACTAATATTTAAGCAAAATAGTCTTTTAATCGGTTGACCAAGGGCATAATAATTCTAATTCAGAAAATTGTGAAAAATCTTTGACGTTACGAGTTACGAGAACCATTTGTCGATTAATACACTGAGCAGCTATTAATGTATCTATAACCGGTGATGTTTTGCCGGCTTGCTGAGACTTAGCAGTCAATTTACCCCATAGCACAGCGTCATTTACATTCAATTCCTGTATTCTGTCCGCGAAAGCCTCATGTAGACCAGATAGATATTGATCAAGCCTTCGTTTTAACGCGAGGTCTTTTGTTAAAATGGCCCCTTTTTGGATTTCACCAATTGTGAAACATGATGTAAACATTTGCGTGTCATCAGTAGAATTAAGCCAGTCCATGTAACCCCTATTTTGACGTGACTTAACTGCTTCGCTGATGGCATTTGTATCAAGAAGGTAAGCAACAGGCTTCATATCAAATTAACTTTATTGCCGTGGTTCGTCCGTTAACCGATTTGTCCCTTTTTAAGTCTAATTGACTTATATCAAGAGCCATCAAAGCATCTTTGACGCTTAGCTTTTCTCCCTTGAGGGTTTGATATTCTTCGTAGCTAATAACGACAGCCGTATTACGACCTCGTCGACTAATAATCTGAGGCCCCTTGCTGATACTCGTATCAACAACCTCACTTAGCTTATTCTTCGCGTCTTGTAATTGCCATGTCATGATTTAATTTTAATCTAGACTGTCTAGATTGTCAATAGATTTTATTTAAATAATTCTTGTTTATTTAATCTTACAGTCAGCATAGTCAAAGCAGGGCTTAAGCGGTTCCACCTTTTATCCGTCAGGCCCGCCAAGCATAAGTACTTTGAGTCGGCTTATAATTTAAAAGTTAGTTGTATTACTCACTGTTGAGATCTTAAGCATAGCAGTAACTATGATATCGTAAGTATGAGAAGAAATGCATATATATAATTAAGGAGGTGTTAGGTTGGACAGAATAATAGATGAGACGACCAACGCGGTTGTTGCGGCTATCCACGGTGTTAATAATATTTTTGAAGCTCTAACCGACACTGTAAAAAATCAGGTGGTGAATGTTCTTTCGGGTACGGGCGAAGTAGCAGCTAGTGGAGTCGAGGCTGTAGCATCAGTTGCCAGCGGTGCCATAAAAGGCGCTGGTCAAGTTGGTACTTCATTGACTGATACTATCTTCAGTACTATGAGTGGAGTTGTTAAAGGTGCCAGTCAAGTAGGCGGCGATGTAATCTCTGCTATGCGGGGAGCTGCCCAAGGTATTGTGTCGGCAACTGCGGAAACAGGTGGTGATGTAGGTGTGGCGGCAGTAGCTGCCGTGGAAAGCGCGATTAAATCTGCAGGAGAGATCGGCGCAGATACCTCTGAAGCAGCTAAGGCTGCAGTCGGTGGGGTATTGGATGCAGCCACAACTGTTGGTGGTAGCACTGCTCAAACTGTCCGGGATGCACTATTGTCGACAGCTACGCTGCCCCGTGAGATTGTTGAATCAGCTATCAATAACAAAGACAAAGACTAAGACTAAGAACTAGTCCATATATTGCCGCCGATTCAGACTAATTCATTAGTTCGAAAATTGGACTTTATGTCCCGCCAAGCATAAGAATTTTAGATAGATTATTGCTATTTGGTGCTACACTACAGGCATAATGTTGTCTCGCGCACCTGAGATTATATTGCCGTCGTACCTCGGTGCTAATTATTTAGAATTGGTACAAGGTGAGAATGGCTGCGATTGGCGGCAGCGAAGTGCGGAAGATGATATCAGCAGGATAGTGGCTGCCAAGCTTATTGAAAAAAAACAAATGTTGGACGAAGTCCCACATGATGAAATAGGGCTAAATCTACCAAGAATGGCCAGATTTTTAGGCAAGCATGGACTTCATATGAGTCCTATTGCTGCCGTAGATGAAGCTGGGCAACAAGACATTAATAAAATTATGGGTTTCGACACCAGTCCTGATACCCAGACATTCGGTTCGTATTTTCCACTCCTGGATTTTACGTATGTGGTCCGCGGGGCACGCGAAGCAGCCGAAGGGACAGTAGCTATTGAAGGATCGGGAATCCACGAACTGACTCATGCCAATCAACCTCATCGTGATGTCGCTTATTATGTATGTGAAGGTGATGCCAGGGACATAGTCTACTATCCAATACGTTTCGGTTTTGTAGAGCAAAAAGGTGGTCATGCAACAGGTAACCTTTTAGAAGAAGGGCTAGCTCAGCTTATGTCACATAAATATAGGATTGAGATACTTGGTTTAGATCAAAGCTTTCAAAACGGCCGCCGTATTGAAACGCCTGCCGCTTATGCTATGCAGCTTCTGATTGCCGAGGATCCGCAAATTTTCCCTGCAATATTAGCAGACCGAAGTGATAAGACTGGCCTGCATGAATTTCCTCAACGTGTAAATGCCCTAGCTCCTGGCTTACTCGATATCTTAAATAGTGCGGCCTACGGAGATAAATCAGCCTGGGAAGCTGTCAACACTATTACTAACAGGTTATATAAAGGCGACCCAGAGAAGGCCCTAGAGGCTGCTGCGCTACGAGATTATCAATATCTTAAAGCTGCGTAATCTGAAGGCAAGCAAAATAGCTTGCAGAAATATTACTTTTGTAACAAATCTAATTGTTTATCTAGTATATGATCTAGGATAATTACATTGGCTGCGACATGGCAGAATGTATATTTTGTATGATTTAGGTAAGTTTAATTAAAGGAGCGTTGTTAGCAGTATGAAAGGGCACAATGAAGGAATTCGAAGGATAGATGATCCTGTTCTTTTAGGGCCTACTCCGGCGGAGTCTCCTATAGATATGCGCCTCCAGTTACCTCGAGCCACTGGGAATGAAGGTTTAACCAAAGGTGAAGTTGATAAATTGAATGCTAAACAGCAGGTTGAGCAGTCTGACGCTTCTCCAATTTATAGGGAAACCCCGACTTTGACGCATAATAGTATAGTATTTCCTGAAACTAAAAAGTAAGCTCAACCGAGAGCTGACAATGACAAACAAAAATAAGTTCGAAAATCCGCCTCGATGTCCCGTCAAGCATAAGCACTTTAATTAAAGAGTGCTTTTTATTTTGTTCATGCTTGCACTACTAAAACTTATAAATAATACTTATCGTAGATGCCCAGAGAAGCTAGAATAACACCAATTGAAGGAGATAACCTCAATCTGTTCGTAAAAACAGTAAGACAAGAGTTCCTGACTCGTAATCGCTTTGATAATATACCCGATGGTCCTCGACGGATAAATACAATCCAAACAGTTGCAGCAGAAGTCTATGGCTCTCTTAGTAAAGCTGTACACTTTGCCATAGTAAGCGATCTTTATACAAGAAATGAAGAATTTTATCTAGAGAGAGAAGCTACGGATGTGTTTTCAGCGGATGGACCAGCCGGTATTTTAGGTGAGCTAGCCTGTGAGGTTGCTAGGCAATACCTCAGGCAAGACGAACCAATTAGGGAACTCGATGATGAGAGGGATAGACGCACCGACTTTTGAGCTATTTGAAAGGGCAGAAAACTGGCTGAAGTAGTTCCAGACCTGATAAGCACGATTTACTGTAACACTTATGTTTATTGATAGTTTTGTGTATTATGGTCCATATGGCCCATATTTGGCATTGGATACTCAATTTCACTGGTATAAATTATGGCCAGAATTCATTTGCTACCCATATGTATAACTTCTGGTCCGGCTTTGGTGGAGACATAACTGAGTTCGCCTTAATCGGCACGATTATTACTATATATAGACATCATCTTAAGCGTATAAGCCTAAGTCGAATCATACATAAACAAAGCGAAGATGAGACTAAATAGATTTTAGCGAAATCAAGCCGAAATAACTCTATATCTGTTCAGTTATGATTCGATAGGCGTAAGCAATTTAGTTTTTCTTTATTTCCCTGTATAAATTAACGCATGAGGATATTATGCTGCCTGAAGTAGGAGAAATGACTACCTACGATAGGAATCTTGTATATTCTGGCATAATTGATAGTGCCACGAAATTATGTATTGGGGGCGTGGCCTTATCGGCTGAATTGCAGAATGACCTAGTAGAACTAGAGGACACCTTAAAAGACGAAATAGCAGAAGTTCAAGCAAGTTATTGGAAACGTCATCCTCATCCAATTACTTTACAAAATTGGGGCAGATTAATAACACTGAGATCACATGGTGCGATCGATCAAGATAGATCATCGGCTCAACAGCTGAAATTATTCAGCTTTACTTGCGACTGATTGTGCGTAATTCCCAGCGTTTCTATATACATTACCAAGCTGCTGTGTTTGACCAAGCACAACATTGGTCGTATGAAGCAATAAGTAACAATACGCACCCACTATAGTGAGTAAGACTAAAAATAATTTCATTGAGTATATTTAAACAGTACATTGACATAAAAGCAAGCATATGAACTATAAAGAGTAACACATTATTTGTTACTATAAGCGGGATTAAGTTGCTAAGTCTAAAGCTACTTGGACAATTTTACCCGAGTAGCTGGTCATTTTATTTAGACAGTGGCCATTCAGGGTCATGAATAACACCATCTCCGCCCTCCGGCTTAGGACCGCCAACGGCAATGACATCTAGACCATCTGGTCCGGCTTCAAACGCGCGCACAACCTCTGGCGCTACTCTTACGACATCCCATAATTTTAGCTCAACAACCTCTGTATTAAGCAAGATACTTCCAGATCCTCTGACGACCACATAAGCTTCTTCTTGAACGGTGTGACTGTGTGCCATTTTGGCTTTAAAATTTGGGGCATAGGTAGCTAAGGTTACGCCTAGATCACGCGAATCAATAAACTTGCGAGAGAAACGCATTTTAATATCGTCATTTTTAGATGAGCTCTCGATTTCTTGTAGGTTAACTTTAGAGTAATCTGACACGTGCATCCTCTCTGTCTTAATACGGTTTAATTTAAGTATACTCCTTGAGAAGGGTGGTCTATCAGGTCACTAGTGCTGAGTGCCGAAGTATTTCCTTACAGGTATAGTTACTTTTGCTATAGTGAAGACATCGATACTATCAAGCAAATAGCTATGAAAATTTGGCGGATATTCAAGCAATTGACACAGCTTGGTTTTCCGAAGGATTTTCCTATTATCCAATTTCCAAATTTGCCACTTATTTTAGCTTTTTTAGCAGGCATAGTGAGTAAGGCAACGTCAGGCACTACGCATGATTACTTTCTAGCTATAGTCTTTGTAGGTATGGTCATCTGGGCCTTCGAAGAGCTAGTCTATGGAGTAAACTGGTTTCGTCACCTACTAGGCGCTACTTATATAGTTATTCTGGTAATGCGCATTGCTCATGCAATACATAGCTAGACCTTGTATCGCGTGACATTAAAGTAACTAGTAAGTACTTCTAAGGTTAGTAATCGTAAGATGATAGTGTAGTATTGATGTAATGGCCAAAGAGACAAAAGAGAAACAAGAGACAAAACCCAAGACAATAAAAGTAGCTATACCTTGGCCAGTAATTGCGGCTTTAGTAGTTATTGTACTAGGAGGAATATTGTTCTTTGTTCTTAGAGGGGGCAATGGTCCGGTTGAATGTACTTCACAAGATTGTTTTAATAAGCAATTCGCATCTTGCCAGCCTGCCGAATGGACTGCCACTGAAGCAAGCGAAGAGCTCACTATTAAGTACGATATAAACTACAAGGCGTCTAAAGGCTGTAATGTTACCTTTAGCACCAACCAAAGTAGTAGCATTAAGATAACCTGCAATTATGATAATACTAAGACTTTCGTTGACGCTGAAACTTTAGCTAGCAACACCCCTAAGAAGTACGATTGTCATAAAGGCTAGCAATCTGGTCGCACTAGATGCTAATGCTTTAATCTAGTACAATACTAGAGTATCTAATTAATAAAGAGACCAAATGGATTCAGCAAAAGACTCTGATAAAGATGAGGCTGACGATAAAGCAGCAGAGCCTAAAAGTGAAAGCTTAGAATCGTCAAGCGCAAGCAGTGAAGGGCAGTCTTCTACACCCGACTATGATAAGCCCAGTGATTTAGATGCGCCCTTACCAGAAGGCGCAGATAAACCACTTGCTGATATTAGCGATGTTAAAGACATACCTCAAGGTGAAGCAAGCGGTAATAAGGCTCACTTCAACATTAAGGAAAATGCTCGTAACTTATACGTCCTTATTTTCATTGCCATATTTGTAGTAGGTATTGCTATCACTGCGTTTATGGCTATGAGTAGTAAGAAAAAGCCGATACCGGTCGCTTCTATAGGCAGTGCGGCATTATCCGAGACAGCGCTTAATCAGTTAGCCGTTTCTAATTCTAGTTTAGGAACTTCATCACAAACACTAACAATCCAAAGTAACGCAGTCATATCCGGACAACTTCTAATTAGAGGGAATTTAGCCGTGGCTGGTAACATCCAAACAGGCGGAACTATACAAGCTCCTGACATTGTAGCTTCTGACTCGGCTAATCTTGGCAGTGTTCAGGCTAAGACAATACAGATCGCGACAAATGAAACTGTGCAAGGAACATCAAATATAGGTAACTTAATAGTAGAAGGTACTTCTACCTTTGGTGGTGCTATTACTGCCTCAACGATTAGCGTTAACAACCTAATTCTTAGTAACGGAGGATCACTAACAGTTCCAAATCATATATCCTTCCCTGGAGCTACGCCAACCCATACGGTCAACAACTCGGTTCTAGGCAGTGGTGGATCAGCTACGCTAAACGGCTCAGATACAAGCGGTACTATTAATATCAACACAGGTAGCGCTCCAACTCCTGGTTGCTTTATTTCAACTACCTTCAATAAGCCATACACTACTACACCGCGCATTATAATATCACCAGTTGGTGCTCCGTCAGGTTTAGTTCAGTACTACGCTACGATTACAACAACAGGATTTAGTGTCTGCTCGGATAATGCTGCTCCATCAGGCTCTGTTATCATCTATGATTACTTTGTCATGGGCTAAACGGTTATATCTTCAGAAAAGTATATAGTCCGGCAATGCCGCCAACGAATATGGCTAATGCGAAGAAGACCGTTTGAATCAAGCTAATCGTAATCGATTTTTTAGATAGCGGCTGCCTTCCAACAGCTATCATACCGCCGCGTATTCCTCCGAATAGCATATTCGCGCAAAAGATAATTAAGCCAACTAGAATTACTATTGCTATGTAAACTCGAGCTGCACTATCGTTTTTAGAGGTAACTTGGAAAACTATTTTACCGATAAAGCCAGGGACGTAATCGCTTTTGCTGGCTTTCTTAAAAATCGGGTTATGGGTGACAGATATATGTACTGCTATGCGGCCTATATTAACGGTGACTATCTTGCCGAGGCTATTCTTAACCTGCATGCTACCAATAACGCCTGTCTTACCGCTAAAGGCTGAGTCGGCTCGTCCGACAACTGTTGTTTGTGTAGTACTGGCCGCCATGGCGACACCATCAAGAGAAGATATATCCAGGTAAGTACCCGAAGCGATAGGTCCATTTTGGTTACTAACTAAAGCTTCTAATTCGCCAGTATTATTAACGAGAACTTGGGTAGTAGTAGCGCTGCTTGAAGTTAATATAATAGAAGCACTTTGGCTCGGTATAACCACGCCAAGCACGTTTTTAATAGTTGCTTCGGTTAAGGGGATCACAGTAGATAGATTCTTTGGATCAAGCTGAACCAACATACCGGTTTTAACACTGGCAGCGGCATTGTAACTCTGGGTCACACCAGAAGATAAATTAGTAGTTTCGTAAGATGGAGCAGCACTACTTGATTTTGAGCTAGAGCTGGTAGTAAAACTAGAACTAGACTTAGTTGATGTGGAGGCCGCTGACTTTGCTGCAGCTGCTTGGCCGGCGCAAGCAATCAAACTTAAACCAATGAATAACCCAGTTGTTAGTAGTCTAGTTTTTTGTTTGTATTTATGGAACATAACCTTAGATAAGTATACCGCTTTTGCTTATAGCTACAAGCAACAAGGGTTCATATTTACGAAACATGGATTCACAAAGTTCTTATAAAATGTATAGTATTGGCAAGAGCTGGACTTACTGTAACCTGTGTATAAACCACTTGTATATTCAAAACACTTATGCTAAATTACAGGGGTTAACCAATAACAAACAAAAATATGGTAAAAATAAAAACAAAAATAAGGAGCTTAGGCTAATATTATGTACAATTTAAAAAATGTAACGAGGCGTGCTTCCGCCCTTGCCGGTGCAGTTACTTTTGCTGCTTCGCTGGGCGTGATGCTATTTCCCCCCGGGTTTGCAGCTGCGGATCCGTTAAACCCTCTGACAGATCGTAGCTTGACACTATCAAGCTCATCACCTGGTTGGTCTTACACTGACGGTTCAGGCAATGGAACTTATGCCCCTGCAGGAACAGGAGCAAATGGCCAGAAGACCGGTGAAACGTTCCAGTTTAACGTGAGCACCGACAGCGCCGATGCAACCGATGCAACCCAGCATATTAAAGGACTTTCACTACAGTACTGTACGTCTGCTGCCGGTACATGCTCAGGTCCTGGTAACGATGGATATAATGACACGGCTACTCCAGGTACTTACGTCGATAACCCAGATACCGCTTCCACTACAAACCTAAACGTTGTATTGGGCTCATCAGGCGGCGCTGTCCCTTCTGAAATGTCATCCGGCACATATACTAGTGACTTTGATAGTACCACTGGTGCATTATCTCCTGCTGCATTAGACACAGGCCTGACTGACAACGGAAACCCTATCACCAGCCCTCTGTACAATAATATAGACTCCAATAGTCTAGGAAATTTCATAGTTCTAACTAAAGATGTTGGTGCTGGCACATGGTCTTATAGTCCTGATTGGACATTGTCTGCAAGACCAGACGATGATGGCCTAGCTATCGCTAGTGGCTCTACAAGTGCTGGTGCTGCTACAGGTGATATGGATGGCTCTGGCAGTACTGCGGAAGGCGATAACAACTTCATGCAGCTAGCAAATAGCTCAACTGGCTACTCCTTACACACGGGCGGTTCAGTCAAGCTTATATTCTTCGGTACTGATGACAACTACATCACTAACCCTGGTGCTGGCGCATTCTTTGTCAAGATTAACGATTACGACACGAATACTACAGCCGATATGTTACCAACTAACCCAACTGGCGCGCTTGTTGACGGCGGTGTGACTGTAGCTAATGTCATGAACCAGTCAATCGCAATTCAGACAAAAGTTTTGGAAACAATGGACTTCTCTGTTGGTACGGTTGACCCAGATACGCTAAATGACACAGCCTATGCAACTGCACAGGATGTAGGTGGTCCTGTAACCCATGGAGAATGCGACCCTATTCTTAACTCTCTAGATCCTACTCACGATGCCGCCAACACTTTGTTACTTGGCAACGCTTCAGCTGAAGACTCTCTAAGTACATCAACTACCTATGGTACCTATTCTTACTTCAGACTGTCATCTAACTCTAGTGCTGGTGCTAACATATATTACTCAGGTTCAACCCTAAGTGATACTGAAGGTGACCAGATTAACCCTATGGGTACTTCCGCAACCCCACCCCACATTGGTACCCCACAGTTTGGTTTGGCTTTAGATAACAATTACACGACAAGTCCAGGCACTGAAGGTGTCAACTACGCATACGAAGCCAATAACCACGAACAAGGTGCAGACGGTGCTCCATCAGGAATTGATGCTAGCTTTACCTCAGATAACGCTGCTGTGAGTGCCCCTGATGTTCACAATCCTCAACTATATCCAGTAATACCTGAGACTGCATATCAGGACGGAACAGGATATTTTGACGCAGCCGATAATGGTGGAACCGACACTACTGACTTCGCGTTTGATGGAAACTCTAACCAGATTCCTGCGCTTCTAGCTGGCGAAAATACACAAGTGGTTGACTGTGTAACTGGTAAAGTACGCTACATTGCTAACATTGCAGCTACTACACCAGCTGGTATTTACACTACCAAGATCAACTACATTGCTTCTCCTCAATATTAAAATCTATAACTTGTAATAGTTCTAAAGACTTAATATAAGGTAAGCTTAAAAACTGGCTCCTCGGTCAAAGGGAGCCAGTTTTAATTTATGAAAATAGCTATATGTTTCTGATAATTTAAAAATATGTAATTATATTTTTTGATGATATAATGACGCTTATTGTTAATAATTAAAGAGGGTTTTTAAATAAACATGAAAAAACATATTCGGTTGTTAGGTAGCGTCCTGACTTCTTTAGCGATGCTTTTTACTACATTAATAGTTGTTCCGTCATCCGCTAGTGCAGCTACTAGTGCTACAACTAATCTTCCAAATAGTCCGGCTTTCCAACAACAAACTAGTTCTTCAGGTATTGGTATCGTTCCACGGGCCAACGCCATTATCAGTCCTGGGCAATCGGATACAGGCAGCTTAGTTATTAGCAATTTAAACACTGTTTCTAAACTTAATCTTAAGTTGAGAGTAATAGACTTCACCTACCTGAATGATACAGGCAGCCCTAAGCTGTACGTTGGTAACCATGCTCAAACACCTTGGTCGCTCAAACCGTATATTAAGATACCAGCCAGCGTCACTATTGGTGCAGGGCAGTCTACAACTGTTAAGTACACAGTAAGTATACCTTCTAACTTAGGAGCTGGAAGCTATTACAGTGCTATTGAATACGAGAGCGGTTTAGGTGATCAAGGTAACGTCGGGCTATTGTCTTCTGGTGTAACTTTAGTGTTTGTAACTGTGCCAGGCACAGACCATGAAAAGCTCGCACTAGATAAATTTGGAGCGTATGTTTCAGACAATAGCGGGGCAACAGGTAAGTTTAAGTACTTTACGACAACCATGCCAACAATAATGGCATTCTCACTTAAAAACAGTGGTAACGTGGCTGAGGCTCCAGCCGGAACTATATTACTTAATAAATTTGGCCATAAGTACAAGACAATAAGCAGTGTTAACCCAAATAGCCTGCTAGATCTAATAGGTCAAACCAGACTGTATACTCCTTGTATCTTGTCACAACAACAAATCGAAAAATTTGCTCCAGATGGTACTGCATCTAGCCCAAGCGTTTGCGTTAATCCACATTTAGCACCCGGTCATTACACGGCAACGCTGGAGGCGTATTATGGGCAGAACGGTAACGCTACGCAAGAAGTTATTGGAACGGCCAGTTTCTGGTATATCCCTGTATGGCTACTGATTGTCTTACTAGTCATCTTAATACTACTGATTTACGTCATCTGGCGAATATATCGAAAAGTACAAAGAATGATGGGCAAAGGCACAACTAGTAAAAAATCTGCAGCTCATTCTTACAGCCGTCGATCGCAAGGTAGCAAGGGATCTAAATTAAAACTTCGTCGAAAGAAGTAAATTAAAAGTAAAATATAAATGTAATACTGAATGGATTAACAGTTACTGGTTTTGATCTAAAAAGGCATGAAGTATGCGAAAAATAAAAAAAATAGCCTATAGCTTAAATCACTATCATCATTTCCATGCCTTTGAAACAGTTATATCCTTAGTTGCTTGCGTGATCATTTTGACAGGCCAGGCAGCGGCTGTAGTAAGGTTTACAGACCGAAGCCTGATGCTTAGTAATGCAACGCCAAGCGCTACATCTACGTATACGCTGTCTATGCAATATACAACCCAAACATCGATAGGTTCATTACGGGTACAGTTTTGCCTAGACCCCATTCCTTACATGCCGTGTGATCCGCCTGTTGGGCTAAATGTCGCTGATGCAACCTTAGAGAGCCAAACCGGTGAAACGGGCTACAGCATTACGCAGCGTAGTTCAAATGAATTAGTGCTAAGTAGAACTCCCTCAGTTGTGGCAGGAGGGGGCCAGCAGTCAACGTATGTGTTTTCTGGCATTACCAACCCTAGTGAAACAACAGATTCCTTTGCTGCTCGCTTAGACGATTATGCGAGCACTGATGGTTCAGGTAATAATGTGGATCTTGGCTCGGTTGAAACTGAGATTACAAGCCCAGTTGAATTAGAGTCTCAAGTTCCGCCTATGCTCATTTTCTGTGCCGCACAAGAAGTAGATGAGAACTGCTTAACAACAAACGACAATAACTATACCGATCTAGGAACGCTAAGCTCTACAGATACGTTGTATACTCAGTCACAAATGGCCGCAGGTACTAACGCTTCTGTAGGCTATGTCATTACAGCTAATGGCCCTTCAATGGAAGCTGGTAATAGCGTTATAAGCTCGCCGGCTAGCCCAACAACTAGTCAGCCTGGAACTAATCAATTTGGTATTAATCTGGTTGCTAATACTAATCCAAACATTGGAGCAGATCCAGATCTTACTGGCGATACTGCTCAGCCAGATCCGCTGTATTCTCAGCCAAATAAGTACATGTATACGGATGGGGGCGTGGTAGCGGAAGCACCGAATGTAAGTTTGGTCCAAAGATTTACAATTAGCTACATCCTTAATTCTAGTCCTAACTTAGCCCCGGGCGTATATAACACCACTATTACCTACATATGCAGTGGCCGCTTTTAATGCTACAATAACACCTATCGTATAGAGGGTGGACAACAAACATATATGAAAAGACCATTATTGTTCTTAAGGGTAATAGTAATGGTCTTATTTATAGGCTTTACTACCCTACCTGTATCGGCAGCTAATTCATCGGGTCTTACACTTACTCCACGCAGAGACTATATTCTGAATCCGGGGCAGTCTACACCAAGCACGCTTCCGGTTACCAATCTTAACTCAAAACTTAGCCTGACTTTAACTTTAAGGGTTATAGACTTTACCTTTCTAAATAGTACAGGGACTCCCAAGCTGATAGTTAATCAGAATACTCCACAGACTTCATGGTCAATAAAGCCATTCATCACATTGCCAAGCACAGTGACTCTTGGCCCGGAGGCGTCAAAGGATATACCAATAAATGTTAGTGTGCCTAGCAACCAAACTCCCGGAAGTTACTACGGTGCTGTAGAGTATGTGGCTGCGGGGACTGATGACAGTAGCGTTAACTTAAATGCATCTGGTGTAAGCCTGGTATTTTTAACTGTTACAGGACAAGCCCATCAAAGTATGAGCTTACAAAAGGTAGGCGCATATCAAACAGATAGTTCAGCAATAGGTGGGCATTACGTTAGTTTCGCTACAAGCGCACCTAATGAAATTGGTTACACCTTAAAGAACAATGGCAATTTAGTTGAGAGTCCAATTGGTAGCGTTACAGTTACTCCAGCGTATGGCAAAAACACGATTAACATCAGTAATATTAATCGTAATAACGAATCTGCCTTAATTGGTCAAGCACGTTTATTTACGACTTGCGTTAATAATCAAAAAAAGGTGTTGATCTTTTATAATAGTCCCGTTGTTACTAACTATTGTGCTAAGCCTCATGTAACCATCGGGCATAATAATATAAAGCTGGATATATTTTACGGACAAGCAGGGGATACAACTAGAGAAATTACTGGTATAGCCTCATTCTGGTATGTGCCTTGGTGGTTTATATTTTCTGGATTAGGCGTTATTGTGGCAATAGTACTAGGATTTACCATTCTGATTATTAAGATTCGTCGGGCTTTGAATATTGAGAGCCCTGACGAAGAAACTGAAGAGGAAGAAGAATGAAATTAAGCCTCTATTTACCATATAAACAGTTTCGATATAAAATAAGCATAAGCTATGAAATTGAAGTTATCTAAGAGGATATATCTAGGTGCTATCGTTGCCTTAAGTGTTGCTTTATCAAGCAGTTCATTAGCGTTAGCCGAAAACGGTACAATTACTCCGATACCGACACCTACCCCACAAGCCGGGTCCTATGGTCTTCAGGCGACTAAAACACAAGCCCCGCCAACTACAGGTGCAACTATCAATACACCTTCAAACGGATCTTCTTCTGCCTCATCCCCAATAACCGTAGGAGGAATATGCCCGACCGGTCTACTTGTTGAGGTCTTTGATAATGGAGTAATGGAAGGGGCGCAAAACTGTACGAATGGTAGTTTTAGCCTCAAGGTTAATTTATTTAATGGTCAGAACAACATAAGCGTAGTTGTTTATGACTCACTTAACCAAGCCGGTCCAACTTCCAATACCATAACAGTCAACGCTTCTAGTCCTAACTTAAAAAGTTTTGGAGAACAGCTAACTTTAACGAGCACTTACGGAAGGTTAGGAGTTAATCCTGGTGACACTTTGACCTGGCCTTTACAGATAGCTGGGGGAACTGGACCTTATGCATTTAGCATTAACTGGGGTGATGGCTCACCAGTAGAGCTTAAGAGCCAATTAACCAATGGAACAGTAAACATCACACATGTGTATAGCAACTCCGGTATATACAACGTAACAGTACAGGCTGCGGATACAGATGGAGCTACTGCTTTCATTCAGCTTGTAGCGGTAGCAAACGGTAATACGCCATCAGCATCATCGGTAACTAATGATCAAAGTAAAATATCTGGATCGGCAACGAGTTCAAGCTCCTCAGATACTCTATTAATACCAGCCGTGATCTGTTTAATGTTTATGGTGCCATCGTTTGCTCTGGGTCGAATGAGTCAAAATGCAGCTCACTCAGTACACATAAAAAAGAAGAAAGATAAGAAAGAGAAAAAGAAGAAGGACACGGACACTTAGAAAGCTGTGGAAAACTTCTCATAAAAAGCTTGATTAACTTAACATTAGCGTGTTACAATCCCGTTGTTACTTAAAAATTAAAAAACAAAACAAAAAGTGAGGAAAAGCTATGGGATCACATAGATTCTTTAGACGAGAGTTTCTTACCGTGACGCTTTCGATAGGGGCATTATTAACGGTAAGTGCTCAGGGTCTATTACCATTAACAGTATCGGCCGCTGAAGTAAGCAGTGCATCAGTTGCATTAAGCAACGATACCGCTGGTGCATCAAGTGTAAGTTATGACGTTACTTTTACACCTACACAAACTGCTGCAGACTATATTTTGGACTTCTGTAGCAATAGTCCTGTCGTAGGTGTAGCTTGTACAGCACCGACTGGATTCAGTGCTTCAGGTGTCGCAGTCGGGTCAAGTAGTCCCTCTGCAACTGCTGCAGACTTAAGTGGATCATCTACAACCGTTGCAGTTACACAAGCCCTAACATCAGGTTCTGCAGCAAATATTGTGTTGACTGGATTACACAATCCAACAAACATAACAACTGATACTACTGGCTTCTATCTTAGGGTTATTACTTATGATAACTCAACCGATATGGATGCCTATAGTGCAGCCACAACAGAAGCAGGCGCTGGCGGTGTAGTAGACACTGGTGGCTTTGCTATGTCAGTCGTTAACCAGATTAGCGTAACAGGAACAGTTCCTGAAACAATGCTCTTCTGTATATCTGGCGATGCTATTAACCAGGATTGTGACAACACCACAGGTACCATCGAAACACCTAATTTAACACTTGGTACTAATGACGTGTTAGGTACAAATGCTCCAAGTACGGGCAGTATGTATACTCAGCTATCTACAAATGCTGCCTCTGGAGCAGTGGTTTCCATAAAGAATAATGAAACTGGTTGTGGCGGTCTAGAATTAGTAGGCACTGGAGCTTGCAATATTGGCCCAGCCCCATCATCAGGCTTTACTGACTCTACTGCAGATACTCCAGATTTTGGAATTAAAACCACAACAGCAACTGCAACATCAGGGGATAGCTTTGCTACGGGATCGCTTGTTCCGGAAACAGGTTATGGTACGGACCACTACTATATGGACTATGTTTCTGGCAACGCATCAGGTGTAACTAGCCCTTACGGAGCTCCACTGCTTGATACCAACAGCTTACCTGTTAATAATGAGAATATGCAGCTTGTATTTGGAGCTGAATCATCTCCAAATACACCAGCTGGTCTTTACACAGCTACTCTTCAGATGATCGCCACTGGCACATTCTAAATAGAGAAGATTAAAGACAAGCTTAGAACTCTCTTAAGAGAAGTTAGCTAGGTAATACAATAGACGTCCTTAACAGGGCGTCTATCTTCTTTTGTGTAAAACTATTTTGCATTAATTACGACTTTTGTTAACATAAGAGTAATAAATGAGAAGGGTAAAAATGAAAAGTAATCTGGTGCGTAGCGCTCTTGCTCTATCATTATGCCTTAGCCTCATCTTGCCTTTCGAAGGTATGGCTAATGCTTCTACGACAAATACGGCAACAACATCCACGACATCCGCTACCTCAGGTGCTGCAGCATCAGATGTGCTAAAGATATCACCTGTAGAAACAGAGGTGACCATAGATCGTGGTAGCTCTGCAGTAGTTAAGACTGACGTAACCAATGTTACAAAATCAACTATTAGTATAGATCCTATCGAAAACGACTTTGTTGCAGGTAATAGTGAGGACGGTACCCCTTATCTTATATTGGGTGCAAATAGCTATGCATCAGTACATAGCTTGAAAAGATTCATGCAGCCATTACCCACTAGTGTTTCTATTCCGCCAGGGGTAGAGAAAGAAATTGATTTAACAATTGACGTACCATCTTCAGCTCAAGCCGGAGGTTACTACGGTGCTATAAGGTTTAGCTCTGGTTCTGCAGACGTATCTAAATCTGTTAGTCTTAATCCTAGCGCTGCTACTTTAATACTCTTAACTGTCCCTGGTAATCTTGTAGAAAAACTAGCTTTAACTAATTTTGACATCCAACAGAACGGTGCAAGTAAGGGTGACTTTAGAAATTCAAAAAACCTTAAACTCTCATTTACTTTCAAGAACGAAGGTAATATTCACGAAGCACCATTTGGCCAGGTATATGTAAAGAAGGGTAATAAAGTTATCTATTCAAGTAGCTTTAACCAAAACATACCACAACAAGTAGTGCTACCAGATAGTTCTAGGGCATGGACTGTTCCACTGCAACATATAGGCAGTTTTGGCAAGTACACAATAGGTGCAACATATACTTACGGAACAAAGGGCGAGTCAATCCAGATTACCAAAACCATATGGATCATTCCTCTGACTTACATCATAGCAGGGGTCGCAATTATACTTGGAGTTCTGTTCTTAATCTCAATAATCGTAGTATTCCTAAAATCTTACAAGCGTCGTATATTAAAGAAGGCTAACAAAAATAATAATCCACCACCAAGCGGAGATAATAACCCTCCTTCTAATCCTACCAACTATCCACCGGCTGCTAGTAACCCACCTTCTTCCAACGATAACCCTCCAGCTAGTAATCCCCCAGGCGATAATCCTCACTCAAATGGTCCACCTTCTCATAATGACCCTTCCTCTCATAGTCATCATGGTTCTGGCAACAGACCTCAAAACCTCATTCAGTAAGCAATAACTATTTGTACTAATCGGCCAAATTTAATATAGGCTGATCGAGCAGGCGACCTAAAGTTCAAAATTTTGAATTAGTCTATTAGTCTAGGATTGTATATAAATTAATTAATTTATAATATCGCCTAAATGCTGTCATTCAAAAATTGCAAAGTTACTTCTAAAGGATAAAAAACTGCAATATTTTGCGACATTAGTTTTTCTTAAGTTAAAGGTATAAGTTTACCTTTTGGAGTATTCGTAAAAATAATGTTAATTATCTGCATTTAAGATATTGATCGATGTTGATAAAATAACGATTATTCTATATTTATGTTTAAGAACTAAGGACGCGCAGTGACTTATGAGCAAACAGAGACTTGTCTGCACTTGTATGATTTGGTCCTAAACTTTGTTTACTTTGGAAAGTCTATCATTATTATTCATAAAGTAGATTGTAGTAACACACAAACTTACTATTACCGGCAGTTAATTATTTTGAAAATATAATTAATTATTCATATATTATGCGGCATGTGGGCATTACCTAAAATTAATGACAAAACTATAAATTATGTATTCAATAAACTTACTCATGCTTATTTATAATTATCTTATATGTCGAATGAATTATTATTACTCAAATTGTGTTTATTGATCAAATGAAGTTTAATGTTAAATATTAATGTAGTGATTGAAGTTAAAGACGGATCGTGAAATACAATGCCAACGTTTAGTGATGCAGAAAAGTTAAATTGTAAACGTAAAGTTAGGTACGCGAGTGACTTTGCTGCTAAAACTGCTCTTAAAAAAACACGTAGCTTTTCAGGTAAAGTACCAAGTAGAGTCTATAAATGTCCGGTTTGCTTAGGCTTTCACTTAACTTCAAAACCGAGACGATAGACCTGTCTTTATCATTTGTGACACAACAAGCTGATATATACTTAAAGTACATTGTCAGTTCTTAGCAAAATAGAGGCCATAAAACCATTTACCGAACGTGAAGCTTGGGGATTATTCAGAATAGCTGCTTTGGCCGAAGCTGTTGGCTGGACGCTACTTATAGCCAGTATTTTAATTCGCCGTTATAAACTTCTGGGATATAAGATTGCTATACCTATTGCCGGTCAGATACACGGTACATTTTTTATTATCTACTTCGGTATTCTATTTATAACCTATACAAGCCTAGGTTGGTCACGCAAGAAGTTCATTGTAGCAATAATGGCTGGAATCCCCCCATACGGTACTCTCGTTTTCGAGCAATGGAATTCAAAAGCGAGAAGAACTAGGCTTGTTCAAAGCTATATGTGTAACGTAATCTTGTGGACTTCATCTATCGATTTAGAGCCACAACTTTTAGATGAAATGGATATATAATTAGACGTATGAAAGCTATTTGGAAAGGCATAACAGTTGCGGAAGCACCCAAAGAAGACCTTATTTATATAGAGCAAAATTGGTATTTTTCACCAACGAGCGTAAGAGCGAGTATCTAAAAGAAAGCCCTACTCCTTATACATGTCCCTGGAAAGGTGTGTGCCAATACTTTAGCGTAGGTAAAGATGATCAGTGGAGTCAGGATAGCGCCTTTTCTTATCCTCCCCCTAAAGAGTCGGCCATAGAAGTTGTTAAAAAAGACTTTAGTAATTACGTTACCTTTTGGCGTGACGTACAGGTAGTTGAAGAATAGTCTAATCAATTTAATTAGTGATAAAATTGCTAAATGAGTCACGCTTTGGCATACCTAGCAGGTTTTGGATGTAGTATCTGTTATGGACTTGCAACTATCTTTGAACTAATAGCCGCCAAACAGCAGGAAAGAATTACTTCTCTTCATCCTTCTCAACTGATTGGCCTAGTAAAGAAAAACTACTATTTAATAGGCATAGCTTTAGACTTCATAGGCTGGCTTTTATTTTTGGTAAGCTCACAAAAACTACCCCTATTTTTATCAATGTCTTTTGTTGCTTTTAGCTTAGTGGTAACGGCTATAGCTTCGCATTTTATGTTTAAGACAAAGACTCATATTAAAGATGTAGTTGCGATCATATTTATAGTAATAGCTTTAATCTCGCTGAGCTTTGTTGCGAAACCTTCTAGTGCTGGTCACGTTAGTCAAGTATTTTCAGACCTACTTAAATTTATGCCTGTAGCTTTAGTATTTATTGGATATATATTGCTTAAGTTGGAAGACAAGAAATTTATAGCATTAAGTTTAGCTGCGTTATCTGGGATATGTTTTGGTGCAACTGGCCTTATAGCAAGAGTTATACATTTCGATAATTTTAAGAGCATATTGCAAATGTATGTACTGTCCCTGGTTATATATGGGATACTCGGCGCTATTTACCTTGCTGCAGCTATGCAGAAAGAGTCTATTAACAGAATAAACTGCGCGCTTTACTCAACGGAGTTAATAGTACCAAGCCTATTGGGATTACTTTTTCTTCAAGACAAAGCCAAGTCTGGACTTTGGCCGGTCATGGTCATTAGTCTACTGGTTGTTGTAGCAGCAACGGCTGTAGTTGCTTTGGATTCAAGTCAGACAGAGGCTAAGACTTAACTATTTTGAGGGCGTTGCAAGTCTGTACCATATGACATGCTAGCCATGTCTACAAAAGTATCCTTATCTCTAATGATTGCCTGAGGGACTAGTTGAGGTGATCTGGTAGAGAGACCATCAACTTTTTTAACTGCTGTACCTATTGCCATAAACTCAACTAACTCACTACCTAGGTTATATATGTAAGTTTTAATTCCTAGAACTTCATCTGCGCCTATAGATTCGGCTTGTTCTTGAACTCGCTTCAGCGATTCCTCTCTAGCTCCATAAATCATTTGGGTTAGGTCATTAATTTCACCTTTAACCAAGTTTGCGAAACTAGCTTTAATTCCACCCATGACACCGAGTGAATATACAGATGTACCTATAACAAGCTTTAAAGGAGTATAGCCTAGCTTTGCAATATTCCATGTCTCCTCAGCTGTCATATCGCTAGTAGTGATGCCTCCAACAGCTTCAGTAGCAGATTGTAATTGCTCATTATATGAAGCCGAGCCTATCATAACCATTTCCTGAACACCTGATGGACCTATAGGCAAGATAGTGGTCCTAATCCCAACTACGCTATTGGCGTTAAGCTTTCTAGCTTCGTCTTCAATTCTAGACAACGCCAGGTTTCTAGTAATATTAAAGATATCGCTAAACTGTTTAACTTCCCCTTTAGCTAGTTGTCTAAAGTTGCCAATAATACCTTTGGCAATACCAATTGAATAAGCAACATTGCCAAAGACAAACCCTAGAGGCTGATATCCTGCGTCCCACTGGCAAAAGAGTTCCTGCCCATCAGCTGGTGATGTAAAGTTGCCTGAACTATTTTGTCCATCGGTGCGCTGAAGAGCCGAACCTACCGTTAAGAATTCTATGTTGCCGGGATGAAAAACTAGCTCACTTGTTACACCAGATGCGCCTGAACCACTTGAGTTAGTTAGTTCCTGATCAAACCTATCTAAAGATAGGCGTCTACCCTCGGCTATCATATTGGTAATCTGTTTAATTTCTCCACCTATAGCTGTTTTAAGATTTGAACCTATTCCGCCCAGAACTCCCATAGAGAAAACGCTGTTACCAACAAGCAGGTTGCAGGGCATATAGCCTATCATTGCTAAACAGTACATCTCGTTACCTGAAAGACCAGAGTACTTAGTTGAGGAAGAACTCTGAGAACTCGTGCTATCGCCATTATCCATATCCATAAATCGCCCCTAGTTTAAGTTTGCAATTAACTGTTTCATTATAAATAAAATAAATTGTCCTGTCGCTTATAAAAACTAACAGGACAATTTAATTGATCAACTATCTATTTCAGTGATGCATTGAGCTATGGTGATGTCGAGAAGAGAAGCTGTTTAGTATCGCCACAAAGATGATAGCTCCAATCAGTGACCACAAGAAGCTGGCCCAGGTTAGAGACGTGTACGATGCACTGCTACTGAAAATGCGGGCAATAATGCTGCCGATGAAAGAACCAACTATACCTATAACTATACTAGCTATGATGCCTTCATCCCTATGCATCAGACGCGTAGCAAGAAAACCGATTAAACCACCAAGGATTATAAACATTATTATACTCATATTACCTACACCCTCCTTAAAACTTAAATCTTATCTATCCAAGCTTAGCTTAGGCTTAATGGAAACGTGCTGCCATGAAGTTTTTTACTCAAAGTCACTATTTAAAAGTTGTCTAAGGTGTTAATCTTAGAAGTAAAGTGTAAATAATATGAACGAAATTAACTCTTACATAATCCAGGCTAGGCACGCTGGAATAAACGATAACGACATTCGACAAAACTTAATTATGTCGGGCTGGAAGATTGAGGATATTGATCTGTCTTTTCACGAGACAACGAGTGAGTCTTATTTTGTATCTCAGAACCCGAACGTTAGTCAGTTTAACGAAGGAGTCGTTACCTATCCAGAGCAGTCAAATTTCCAATTACCACCTGTCCAAGACAATAACGTTCGGACAAAATCACGCATTGGCTTCTTGAGTAGGATCAAAAGACCTTTTAGCTCTAAACTATTTATTTCCTTAATTCTTGCCGTGATTATCGTAGCCGCGGCAATTATCACGTTCACTTCTTTTGGTCCTAAGTCGGGTTATGACAAAACTGTACAGAGCTTTATCTCGGCTATACAAGATAATAATAAGAGTTTGGCTGATTCACTTGAGAGTAGTCAGGGAAAAACTTACTTTAAAAATGGAACAGGTGATTCTAGCTTTTATGATACCTGTAAGCAATCGGGCAGTTTCTGTACAAGCTTTTTTAAGTCTTCAAATATAAGTAAAGCCAAAAAGACAGTACATTCTTATAAATCTAGCAGCGGTGTTAAAGGTAAGGTGATTACTTACACAGAGCAAGGCTCTTTGAACACTACTTCTGAAAAATGTAGCAATAATTCCAGCACTGAACTCAATCTGGCACTTGTGCCAAGTGGTAGTAGCTGGCTTATCGATTACATCAATATAAGCATCAATGCTGGTAGTAATAACTGTGGCTCATCTTAAATAGCTCTAAAATATAGCATATAAATTGCAATTGTTATTGCTATAGTGCGTCACCTATTCTATAAATAAGGTAAGAATTTAAACAAAAAATATTATGGCTCAATCAACAAGTCTACAAAATACAACTAATTTGCTTGAACAGACTACTCAAGCAATCTTTAACTTTAGATCAATTATTGTACTGATACTTGCCGTTAGTTTAGGGGTAATAGTCGGACGAATCGTCACTAGAATAATCAGCGGCTTGAGTAGTTCAGTTGGTAAGAAAGCAGATAAAGCGGCTGATCTTGGTTCTGTTAAAAGATTAAGACGGGTTGAAACTCTTCTTGTTCTTTCGACAGCTATGTTCAGGCTGCTTTTTGTAACCCTTGGACTTATTGCCTGGTGGGCATTTACTCATCCTGCAGAAAAGCCCACCGCTTTAATTGGCGCCGGTGCTTTAATAGCTCTGCTTTTAAATGGCGCATTTAGCCCAATACTAAGAGACGTAGCTTTCGGCGGCGGTATGATGGCAGAGCAATGGTTTGGCGTAGGTGACATGATTAACGTAGTGCCTTTTAACACTCTAGGAGTGGTTGAAAGAATAACCCTTAGGTCTACAAGACTAAGAGAACTTAGTGGTGACGTGGTCTGGATAACGAACCAGAATATCGCTGGCGCTGAAGTTATATTACAGGGCGCTAGGGCTATAGCTCTAGAGATATTTGTGTCTGACCAAGATAAAGCAGATGGACTCATTGAAGATACAAACGCCTTATTGCCAGAGGGTTCATCTTTGCTTGTCAGTCCCCTAGCTATTATTTCTATTGATGAAGTTAAACCTGACATTTGGCACGTCGTAGTTATTGGCGAAACCGCACCTGGCAGAGAAGAAATCATTAGGGAAAATGCCGTAAAAGTCCTAGCGGATATAGATAAGAAACATTACAATATATTGCTATCCAAGCCAATTGATCGCTATGCCGATAACAAGGCCGAGCGTCAATTTGGTCGAGCTATTAACAATGCCCGCAAGACTAGAAACAAAACACGCAGACGATTACAACTTAGTCATCTAGACAGAAGAGACAAGAAAAAAGAAGAGCCTAAAGAGAGCTAAGTAAGAGCTTCACCTTCGGCCACTTCTTGAGTGCTTGTCTTAAGAGGCGTCTCTTTAAGCATTAATGCCGCTAGGAACATTAAGATGGCTACAGGTACACCAAACAAGTAAATCGAATGGAATGAGTTTGCATAAGATTGAAGCACCGCATGCAAAACATTGGGAGGAGCAGTTTTAAGTTGAGCCGTACTAGCTTGTAAACTCTTAGCCGTTATATGTGACGCCTTAGCATTTGCAGGCAGAAACACACCTAGGTTATGAGCAAGGCGGTTCACAAGTATAGCTCCAAATATTGATGCACCTAATGAGCTACCAAGGCTACGGAAGAATGTAACTGATGAAGTCGCAGTTCCAAGATCTTTCCTAGCTATGGCATTCTGTACAGCCAAAGTAGTGACTTGCGTGAAGGGTCCCATACCCAAGCCCAATACAAACATCCAGATGGATAATGTAAGTGTAGATGTAGTTAAGCTTATGTGACTAAACAACCAGAAACCTAATATTACAAACAGACTACCAATAATCGGGAATATCCTATATCTGCCAAACTTAGCAATAAGTCGGCCAGATGTTAGAAGAGCAATTAGAAGACCTCCAATAAGAGGAAGCATCAGTAGGCCAGACTTGGTGGCTGAGTAACCTCTAACTATCTGCTGGTATTCAGGGATAAAGATAATAGCTCCAAACAAAGCAAAGCCACCCATTAAACTCATGATTACTGCGACCGTGAAGATCCTATTCTTAAATAAATTCAGTGATAGTACAGGCTCTTCGGCAACTCTTTCTCTGGCTATGAATAAACCTAAAGCTACTATCATTAGTGCACCTAAGCCAATGATTTGTGATGAACCCCAGGCATATGTAACACCACCCCAAACAGTGATTAGTATTAGAGAGGCAATTGTTAGGGCAAGAAGTCCGGCGCCAAGGAAATCGATGCGATGTTTTGTTTTAGATACAGGTAAGTGAAGCCTTGATGCTATAGCAAACATGGCAAGTATACCTATAGGTAAGTTAACGTAGAATATCCAACGCCAACCTAGCAAATTACTATCAGTAAAGAATCCACCAAGCAGTGGTCCAATAACGCTCGCTATGGCAAAGACTGCTCCAAAGTAACCCTGATACTTACCTCTTTGACGAGGGGGAATAATATCACCTACAACAGCTAGGACTAGAGTCATAAGGCCGCCAGCGCCAATACCTTGTAAGGCTCTAAAAAAAACAAGTTGGTTCATGTTTTGGCTTAAGCCGCATAGGGCTGAACCTAGAAGAAATATAACGATTGCGGACTGAAGTATTTTTTTACGACCGAACATATCACTGATTTTGCCGTAAAGGGGAGTAGCGATAGCGCTGGTGAGTAGGTAAGCGGTAGCCACCCAAGATAACTTGTTAAGGCCATGTAAATCCGTCGCTATTCTAGGTAGCGCGGTTGCGACAATAGTTTGATCAAGCGCAGCCAGCAACATGACTAGCATAAGCGCAGTTACGATAACCATTATTTCGGAATGGGTTCGTTCTTTTGTTTGGACTGTACTTGCTTCTTTATTTTCCACTACTTACTCCTGTTTTCTTTATTGTTACATCCGCGAAGCTATAACTAAATTTTTCAAATAGTCTGGTGAAAGACTCTATCTCATCGGGCGACCAAGAGCTAAAAGTCTGTGTAAGCATTTGTCTCTGGGCATTGTTTAGCTTGGTAACAATTTTTCTGCCAGATTCGGTTATTTTAAGATCAACGACTCTTTTGTCGGTCTTGTCTTGCTCTCGCTTTAACAGACCTTCTGCTTCAAGCGACTGAGTCTTACGAGTTATTGAAGGGGCTTCGACGTGTAAGCTACGGGCCAGCTCTTGAACGTGACATTCACCGGATTTACTGGCGGCAACACTCTTCAATATATAGGCAGCAGGGCGGTCGATATCGACCCCCGATAACTTTACGACAATAGCCCAGTAATTCGGATGCTTTATAGCTCGAAAGAACTGCGACATGGAATCTTCAATAGAGTCCAACTGATTGGCGATCTTACTCATTTGAACTGTATTATATACATTTACTTACTTCAAGTAAATACTTTTTAGTAATTAGAATGTACATTTTTATTGTTTCTGTTATGCTTTACATACGGTTAAACAGACTAAAAATGCGTAATAGAAAATTAGTAGAAAGAGCCATAGAAGCTCCAGCCATCGCTCTCGATAGAAGCATCGAGGGAGGGCAAAAAATTGCGCGTACTATTCCCCTTGATGGTCAGACACCATTTAAGAAGGCAAAGGACTTTTGGTACTTACTTGGACCAGGTCTCACCACTGGCGCATCAGATGACGATCCATCTGGAATAGCTACCTATTCTCAAAGTGGAGCTCAGTTCGGCTTCAATCTATTGTGGATGTCAGCCTTTACCTTTCCTCTGATGGCAGTTGTACAGGAGATGTGCGCTCGTATCGGACTAGTAACTGGCAGGGGACTTGCTGGAAATATTAGGCTTCATTTTGGTAAACGAGTTTTACAAATAAGTACCATTTTATTGTTTGCAGCTAATACATTTAACATCGGTGCAGATATTGGCGCTATGGCAAGTGCCGTTCAACTAATTAATAATAAATTAAACTTTAGTCTTCTAGTTATTTTCTTTACGATCTTTATATTGTTGTTACAGGTATTTACGCCCTACGTAAGATATGCTCGTTATCTAAAATGGCTGGCTCTAGTTCTGTTTGCATATATTCTATCGGCTATACTGGCGCACCCTGATTGGAGTAATGTTGCCAAGCATGCTATAAGTCCTCACATTACCTTGAATAAGGACAATATCCTTATAATATGCGCAATACTCGGAACAACCATAACTCCTTATTTATTCTTCTGGCAAACATCTCAAGAAATCGAAGAAGAAATAGCTGCCGGTCAGAACACGGTAAAGTTAAGGCAAGGAACCTCAAAAGGGGAGCTTAAGAAGATGCGTATCGATGTTTGGTCAGGCATGTTTTTGTCAAACCTTGTCATGTTCTTCATCATTGCTGCTTGCGGTACCGTACTTTTTAACCACGGCGTACACAATATAAATACGGCAGCTCAGGCTGCCCAAGCATTGAGACCATTTGCTGGTAATGCTACGTACTGGCTATTTGCCATAGGCATACTAGGCATGGGCTTACTTGCTATACCAGTTCTTGCAGGAGCAAGTGCCTACGCTATAAGTGAAAGCCTAGGCAAAAAACAGGGTCTCAACAATAAGCTTAAGCAAGGCTATGCCTTCTATGGAGTCATTATTATCTCCATGCTTGTAGGGTTAAGTCTTAACTTCATTGGCCTTAATCCTATCAGGGCTCTTATATACTCAGCCGTACTAAACGGCATTGTCGCTCCTATTATTCTTGTTTTAATTCTTCTTATTGCTAGTAATAAGAAAATTATGGGCCAATGGAGAAACGGTAAAATATCTATGACTTTAGGCTGGATATTAACAGCATTAATGACGGCTTCAGGAGTAGCGGCAATCTATACGATAGTAAGTTAAAGTTTATGAATCAGCATCATATAGTTCAAGACCCAATTCAAATAATCGAACAAAATAAAGCCGCCAAATTAGAAGGCAGACGACTGTACGCGCTAAATGATAGATTCCTTTTATTCATGACTAATCACGTACTTGCTTCGATTGTTTTGTTTGACGTGGCTTTAATAGTACCGCTTCTTGTAATACCAGCCTCTAGCTCAGTGAAGATTACACTTGGAGTTATATCAGGAAGCTGGATACAGTGGTGGGCGCTGCCAGCTCTTCAAAGATCGCAAAATAGGATACAAGCCCTTAACGATGCTAAAGCAAAAGTTGATCATCAAACCTTAACTTACCTTGCTAATATGCAAGACGAGCAAATGGAGAAGCTAAAAAACATAGAACAAGATCTCAAGCATATTGTTAAATAAGCTTAAGGGGGTAGAAATTAGCTAAATATAGTCTATAATTATTATGACTACATGGAGCAAAGACAAAGACAGACAAAAGGTAGTATTGATGGCTTTATTGTGCCTCAGTCTAAGCGTGTGCAACCTATTAAGCCACTTGCTCCTATTAAGGAAGCGTCTGCTCAACCAGCCGTAAACCAATTACCCGAAGTCAAGCCTGAACCAACTCAACCGGTTACTCCATTAGATAAGCAGCCAGAACTTAATAAGTACTATTATCCAAATGCCGATAACACTAGTGAGCTAAAGAATCAGAGAGTTAAGAGACCGAAGCGAAAGTGGAGTTTTAAGCGTAAGGCTTGGACATCAGGCTTTGCTATTTTGCTTGTTGGTTTTGGTGTTGGTGCTTGGTATGGAGCAAATTTAATCAGTAACCTGGACAAAGTTTTCCATGGCAATGTTTTTTCTGATGTCCATGCTCTTGTTAGCAGTACTACGCTAAAGGGTGAAAACCAAGGTCGCGTTAACATACTGCTCGCCGGTGACTCATCGGATGACCCAGACCATCAGGGCGCTGATTTAACAGACTCCATTATGATTCTTAGCATTGATACGAAGAATCACACGAGTTTTATGCTTAGTATTCCACGAGATCTTTGGGTAGATGTTCCTGGCTATGGTCATGAAAAGATTAATAGCGCCAACGAGGCAACAAATTTCCGTGAAGCAGGCTATCCTAATGGTGGTATGGGTCAGCTAGAGCAAGTCGTCCAAACTGACCTGGGTATACCTATAGATTATTACGCTCTTATAAACTACGGAGTATTTAGAGATTCTGTAAATGCAGTTGGTGGCATTAAGATAGACCTTCAAAGCCCGGATCCTAGAGGTATTTATGATGCCTATACTCACTTAAAGCTTCCTAATGGCGAAGACGAACTTGATGGTCAACAAGCTCTTGATCTAGCTAGGGCTAGAGGTGATGATTCTGCCGGTGATATTAGCTATGGACTGCCAAATAGCGACTTTGATCGAACGCAGCACCAAAGACAAATGCTGGTTGCCTTGAGCCAAAAGGCTAAGACAACTGGTGTTATAACGAACCCAATCAAGGTTTCGGGGCTATTTGATTCTATAGGCAAAAATGTCCAGACCGATTTTAACTTACAGGATGTTCTGACCTTAGCTAAGTTAACTAAGGGCATGAACTTATCGCAGACACAGTCATTAACTTATTCATATGGCGGTGGCAAGAGCCTGCTAACGGATTACACATCACCAGATGGCCAAGAGTCATTAATACCTACCGAAGGCGTTGATTCATTTGGTCAATTGCAACAGTATTATCAGCAGTTATCTTCAAACAATCCTGTTGTTAGGGAAGCTCCAAGCATCGTTATACTGAACGGTAGCAATACTGATGGTTTGGCCCACAAGATGTCGACCACACTAAGCTCAGAAGGATTTAATGTTGAGGGCGTTACAGATGCTTCAACTGAATATTCCAAGTCTATGATCATAGATACGACAAATGGACAAAAACCAGCCGCTAGTAGCCTACTAAAAACTACACTACCTAAGGACACGACCGTTAGCACCAGTAATACATCGCCGCTTGAGGCTGAAGAAGCCCAAGGTTATACCTCCGACTTTGTTATAGTCCTTGGCCAGGATACTGCTACGATGCAGCAGCCCTAGGGCTTAGCTTATTTGGGCTAGTTAAATTATCTTGATCGGTACTGATATAATTTTTCGTGAACTGTTATGAGCAAACATGCCGTCTTAGCTCAGTTGGTAGAGCGGCGCTTTCGTAAAGCGTAGGTCACCGGTTCGATCCCGGTAGACGGCTCCAGTTTATTAACCTAGCGGGTGTCGTATAACGGCTATTATGTGGCCTTCCCAAGGCTGAGACGCGAGTTCGACTCTCGCCATCCGCACCAAAACATTGACATAAGTATACATACTATGTATACTGTAGGCATGAGTAAGATACAATACACTATTCGCAATGTACCTATAGATCTAGATAAGAAGCTTCGTCTACGATCCAAGAAAAGTGGCCGAACTTTTAATGAGACACTTCTACGAGCTTTAGACTCCTCTATTATGACAACAGGCAAGAATGCGACTTCTAGTGATTTAGATTGGTTTTATGGCAGTGGCGGGCTAGGGTCGGAAGAGCTCAATGCTTTTGCCGACCAACGTATTATTGATGAATCTGCCTGGAAGTCAAAGTGAAACTAGCCCTAGATACAAATGCATATTCTTCTTTGCAATTAGGCAATGTTCCTGATTTGAAACAACTAGTTGATCAAGCAGAGTTAATTATTTTGCCCTTTGTTGTTGACGCGGAACTACGAGCAGGTTTCCAGAAAGGTAACAGAAAAACTGATAATAACAATAAACTGCAAAAATTCGAAGAAATTGATCGAGTAGTAGTGCTGTGGCCTAACGATTTAACAAATGAGTTGTACGCTCAAGTTTGGGCCGAGCTAGCGAGTAATGGCAAACCAATACCAACTAATGATGTTTGGATTGCTGCAATTTGCTTACAACATCAGCTAGGACTGGCAAGTTCAGACAAGCATTTCGACCACGTACCATTACTCCACACTATAAAGTACTAGTCATCTGTTCCTCAACTTATTAAGCTGTTTGGTAAAGCTTTTTTAAACTTAACTTTCATAAATATTTTAGATAGGCCACCGCTTCTTTAGTATTCATAGCTTTGGTCATATTATTTCTCAGCAATTTCAAACCTGTTAATATTAAGTGAATGAAGAAAGTCTATTTTGCTTGTTCAATAAGGGGCGGAAGAGATGACGCTGACTATTATGCTGAGCTAATGCAGATTGTTCGCAAACATGCTGAGGTGCTAACTGAAATTTTTGCCGATAAGAAGTTAACAGCCGAAGGTATGACTAAACCATCGGGTGATATATGGAGTAATGATATTCGCTGGATTGGTCAGGCCGATGCAGTAATTGCGGAAGTTTCAAATCCAAGTCTTGGTGTAGGGTATGAGATTGCTGCCGCTGAAAAGATGGGCAAGCCAATACTCTGTCTTTATAGAGAAAGTGCGGATAGAAAACTTTCAGCCATGATTGAAGGAAGTCCCGGTGCGACAATTCTAGAGTATTCTAATCTTAAAACTGTTGAACACGCTATTGCTGCGTTCTTATCAAATATCAGAACACATCAGCTAAAAATATAAGTAGATATAGTTTTTAATATGCTCATGTTTTGTAATATCATAAATACGTGGTATTAATTAAATTATGTCAAATCTACCAGGTGAAGTAATTGTTAGTCCTGAAAAGAAGCTCTTATACGTGACGCCAGAGTTGGAAGCGTCATTTCCTGATGTAGCCGATGCATTTAGGGATGTAAACGATGTGTATAGGTATAATCCTGGGGCACAACTAAAAAGCCTGGATGAAAGCCTATTTACTTACAAGTCGAGTACAGGCGCTAAAATAGACTGTTCTTTAATTCCTGGCCGTAGTAGCGAGCTACTTGTTATGTGGGCGCCTTTCTCTGACTCTTCACCTAAGAGTGATTCAGAAACAATCTATAGGTACATTTCTACTGATGAAGTTTCTAAAAATAAAGCCGCCCCAAACAGTTAGAGTCAGATTACAAAATCTGGAATAGTCTCTGAATTATTAAAAGCTACAGGTTATGATATGCCAGTATTAACTATCTTTAGCCCCCTACCAAGTGTTCCGAAAAATGCTTATACGCATAACGAAAGTGAGAGAATTAGATATGGTGACTTTGAACCAGCAAGACGTATAACAGAAGAAGCGGTAAAAGCAGCCCAAGAACGCTTGCACAGTTTAGGAGGTGAAACCCAGCTTGACCTAGCTCACTTACAAGGTGCTTCCCTAGGGGCAAGCAGTGCATTAGGCGCAGCAAACGAATCTATACTTACTGTAACTGCTCAAGAACTTATTATTGCTCCTCGTCATCTTGGAGACCTGGCAGTTCGATTCACGATAAAAGATCCTGTAGGAGATGTGTCGAAGTTAACTCCCAAAAGCAATTGGAGAGTGATACACGAGCCTCTATTACGACAAAGAATTGACAGTAAGGGCAATGAACTCATGATGGTTGGCCGCATGCTACAGGGAATGTCAAAAGTTTCTCGTCTTATGGGTCTTACTCATCCGGAAGTCAATGAAACACCACGTCATATCCAAAAGCTTGCGTCCGCTGGCGTATCAGTGATGATACCCTTGGCAGAGACAAGTGGCTTAACTCACGATACACCCGAGTACTTACCTAATAGTGGAGAACACGTTGTTATGGTTAGGGCCACAGAAGGTGAGCGCACAGCTCATTTAATAGATGAACACGTAGCTCTAACAGCATTGATGACAGCATTAAACATTCGCAGCATCAAGGCCTAAGAATTACCTCTCGGCAGTTGTAACATTGAGCCGAAGCTTCTTCCTAAAACATTTAATTCTTTGATTCCATTGAGAAGTAAGACTCTCCTTACGCCCGCATGTTTGTCTTTTTTATGAAAAGAACTTGTCATGTAATCAATTGTTTGTCCGAAGATTTCAGGTGCGCCTGGATGACCACCTAAAGATATCATGACACCCAAAGGTCCTGGTCCTTTACCTGGCCTTGGCAAGAAAATATTTGGTGTTGGTAAATGTATTAGTCTAGTTGTGCCTTTGCCTTGTTCAGGGTAAGTCAGCTTACCAATAATTTGTTCCTGTAACGTTATGGGTTGCACGTCGATCTTATTCGTATGACGAAGCTTGTATTTTCCCTTTGCAGCTAGAAGTTTTTGTCTTTCAAATGAATCACCAGGAAAGACCAGGCCGGTATGAGGTAACCTTTTTCCATCGGAGTTATGGCTATCATTAAGTACTACTCCTATACTCCAGGCAGGTGCATTCTCGCTGCGATTATGTGTTTTGGCATCTTGCGACAATCGGCCGTCATAGTACCCGTTATCTGCCATGTGATGGTTGGTTTTTTGAAGAAGTTGATCAAGCGTGAGAGAACCAATATTTGGAGCGATAATAAGTCGGTCATTAAGGCCTTGCTCGGCTCGACTCGATAAAAACTTTGCATCATGCGGTGTGATATGAAAAGCGACTGCTTCAAAAGAAGGGAGGTTTTGGCCTTGATTCTGACCTAAGCCCAAAGAAGCTAAGGTCTCACGGACCTTAAGATAATCGGGCTCAAGCCTCTCAGCAACTTGGTCGATCTCTGACATAAAATATATTATATAACTTTATAAATAAATGTAAAGTAGCTTTATTTTTATCTGTTTATTGGAAAGTTAAATATTTTTTGTTTTAGGTTAAACTTTGTCATTTTTATGTATCACATAGATGCTACAATTAGTCTTAATAAATGGCGACACACAAGAAGTATTTCCACGATCATTATGTTCTTTTGCTACTAAGTATTAATGGCTTTTTAGCTGTTGCTGGAATTATCTTTGTTCTCCTCAGACTTAATTCCAGCCATGGAGGCGGCTACATAGTCCAGTACAGGCCAAGCTTAGGCGTTAGCGCCTATCAAGCGGGTAGTATCCTGCAACTAATTAGTTTTACGGTTTTTGCTGCTCTTATCATGGGGCTCAATACGGCGCTTAGCTACAGGGTTTACAAAATACACAGACAATTGGCTATTACGGTTTTAAGCTTGGGCTTATTGCTGCTAGTCTTAAATATTATTGTTAGCAATGCGTTATTGCTACTCAAGTAACAGATAGACATAAGGAAAATAAATGACAGATCTTGAAATACCATTCGAGCAGGATAGAAAAGGCCACTATAGGTTTTTTGAGATGCTGCCGGGGTTACTGAGCTATAGTCTTCTGCTACTACCCCTTGTATTGTCTCTAATTAACATTACCTTGGCTGTTTTCTTTGTCTTGCTCTACCTCCTTATATTCTTCATCCGCTCAGTCGGTTACTCGATTCGAGCTATAGCGGGCTATATAACAATGAAACAGCACATGAAGCTGGACTGGAATGCACTTGCGGCGGATATTGATGCAGGAAAAGACACCAGCACAAAAATAACTAAGCCTAAATGGCACTATAAAAACCTCAGCCGGCTAGATAGACGACTTTATGACATGAAGCCATCTGAGCTAATGCACGCTGTTATTATCGCCACTGTTAACGAGAGTAGAGAAGTTCTAGAACCTACTATCCAGGCAGTACTAGACTCGGACTTCGACAATAGAAAGCTTATATTAGTCATTGCTTATGAAGCTAGGGCCGGTAAGCAGACCGAAGAGAGAGTTGAAGAGTTACTTAAAGTTTACGGAGATAAGTGTAGTCACGCTATGATGGTTAAGCATCCTGCCGATATACCTAATGAGGTTATAGGCAAGGGAGGTAACATTACTTACGCTGGTAGAGCTTTGCAGCGCTATGTAAAAAAGCAAAAAATTGATCCTAAGAAGTTAATTGTAACCACTTTAGATTCAGATAACAGGGTAGATAAGAGATACTTTGCTTGTCTTAACTACCTCTACTGTGTCGTACCTAACCCTATCCAAGCTTCTTATCAACCTCTAGCTATGTACACCAACAACATATGGGATGCGCCAACTATGATGCGCGTTATAGCCACTGGTAATAATCTCTTCTATATCGTTAATACTAAGAGACCCCATCTATCTAGAAACTTTTCTGCGCATGCCCAACCGATGCAAGCTCTAATTGATACAGAATTTTGGAGTACGCGAACAGTGGTAGAAGATGGACACCAGTTCTGGCGATCGTATTTCCGCTACGAAGGTAATTACAGAGTTTATCCCTTTAGCATCCCTATATACCAGGATGCCGTTCTAGCCGAAGGCTATATGAAAACTATGAAAGCCCAGTTTATACAGCTCAGGCGCTGGACATATGGTGCCTCGGACATTGCCTTCATCGCAGATAAGGGCTTTTGGCATAAAAACGACATTCCTAAGGCTGATGTTCTGGCCAAGCTCTTAAGAACGCTTGAGGGGCACGTTACGTGGGCTACAGGCACGTTACTTGTGTACTTTGCGGCATTCTTACCCGCACTATTTAGTCCTCAGAACCTAGCTGCTAATCAGCTACCCCTGATAGTTAGCCGTGTTCAAAGAGTTGGTATTGCTGGTCTATTAGTTTCTCTCTATGTTTGTTTAGTCACTTTACCCCCAAGACCAGCTCGTCATAAGAGACACCGCTCCATACTAATGCTTGTTCAGTGGTTTCTGCTACCTGTTACATCTCTTGCTTATGGCTCAATGGCGGCCTTCAATTCTCAAACACGCCTTATATTCAAACGCTACCTCAGCCGATTTGATGTAACAGAGAAGACTACTATTACTTCTAGCGGTAAGAAAGTAAGTACCACTGCCGATCCTTCTAAGTAACAGGTTAACTCTTATGGAAAGCCAGGTAGTGCGTACTAGCAGCTTTATCAAAACGGTTTAGAGCAACCAAGACAGAACGTTTAATAAGATGATCTTCAATAACCCCGTCATTTGAACTATCTGTAATAAGTCCCTTTATAACGCTATCCGTTATGAGAGAAGCGTCTTGTACAGCGCTCTTACGGTGCTCACAGCTCTTGTATATGCTTAGGAACAGCTTATCTCGGCTAAAGGGGCTCAATTTGCCGTTAAAGCCCTTAATACGCCAGGATGTGAGGTAATCCGGGCTTTCTTCGGTAGTAAAGATAGCTTTACACTTTATGCACTTTCTTCTACGCCATACGAAATTGGAACGTTTCTGTAATCGGGAGTTAACAACCATAGTATCTGAACCACAATATATGCAAACCATGACAACATATTGACATACAGCTTTAAAAAAGACTAGTGGAAAAACATCTCAAAAGAGTGGATATATATGAATAGATATCTTTTTAGAAGAGTAGTAAAGAGGTATCTTTACTTTGCAGTTGTTGCTCGAATTCGTCGAATTCGATTATTCAGTGGTTTAGTTGAGATTAGCTCTTCGTAAAATAATTTAAAAGAGTCTAATGCGTTAACTTTTCTGATAAAATCTTCCTGCTTAACCGATTCACTTTAGCAAAACTAACTAAACCAGTCAATTAATTATGAGAATAAATAGTAAGCATTAACAGATTGAGTTTGATAATTGGTGGGTGATATAGGACTCGAACCTATGACCTCCACTATGTCGAAGTGGCGCTCTAACCAACTGAGCTAATCACCCTTATTCTCATTACTAACAGATTATAAACTACATGATCGGGAGAGCATAGGCAAAAGTATTTTCTTTTTGAAATAACGCCATAACTGACGTTAAATACGAAAAAAGTTTTCCCCAGCAAAAATGTACTAATTACAGCATAAATAGGCTAGCCTTATAATACTAACCCTGCTATAGTACTTTCTTAGGTGAAGTTTTGTCGAGATTGTTTTGCTCGTAAAAACAGCAAATACAGCGATTGAGTGAAGTGCGAGATCATTCAATCGCTTTTTTGTTTGTTTAACGTAGAGGTAATCATTTAATTTCTATCTGGGCTTAAGAAGGACTATAATGGTGTTTAAGTGGTGAAGCGGCTACCATCCGCTGAGCTTCGTCGGCGAGCCAGTTGCGTACGTGAACGAGAGCTGGAAGAGTAAAATGTTTCGGTGGAACCGTCCGGATATCCGGGCCCGAAGCGCGTTTGTTAATTAAGAGTCACTTCAAGAACAACTGATTCTTATATAATAGGCGCGCTTTTCTTTATATAAATATTAGGGAGGTACAAAGTGGATACTCAAGATAAGAATCTCAGTACTATGAGGCACAGCATGGCACATATAATGGCCACGGCTATTAAAAGAAAATGGCCTGATGCTAAGTTTGGAGTAGGACCAGCCGTGGAAAATGGCTTCTACTACGATGTTGATATAGGCGATAAGACTATATCTGAAGAGGATTTTTCTGCTATAGAGGCTGAAATGAAGGAGATTATTAAGGCTAACGAACCTTTCGAGCGAAGTACTATGCCAATTGATGATGCCATTACTTGGGCAAAAGAAAGCAAGCAGCCATATAAAGAGGAGCTTCTAAATGATCTTAAGAGAGCTGGAACTACATCCGTTAAAGACCTAGATGCCGAAGAACTTGGAACGATTGCCGATGGTGATAGCCAGGTTAACGAAGTGTCCTTTTATAAGAATGGCGATTTCTTAGATTTGTGCAAAGGTCCTCATGTTGCTTCAACTGGTGAAGTAGGCGCTTTTAAGTTAAATAAGATATCTGGTGTGTACTGGCGTGGTAATGAAAAGAATAAGCAGATGCAAAGGCTTTATGGACTAGCCTTCCCCACCGAGCAAGAACTAGTAAAACATCTGGTAATGATAGAAGAAGCCCAAAAAAGAGACCATAGAAAACTGGGCAGGGAACTGGACCTGTTTGTCTTCTCGGATCTAGTTGGTTCAGGTTTACCCCTGTTTACCCCCAGAGGAACTGTTTTAAGAGATCAACTCCAAAGCTTTTCCGAGGATCTACAAAAGAGTAATGGTTTTGAAAAAGTCTTCATACCTCACATAACCAAACAAGAGCTATACGAGAAATCGGGGCATTGGGCTAAGTTTGACGATCAGCTATTTCTGGTTAAGAGCCAAGAAACTAGCGACAATTTCGTTTTAAAGCCGATGAACTGTCCTCATCACATACAAATCTATGCCAGCAGGCCAAGAAGTTACAAAGAACTTCCAATTAGATATATGGAATCAACAGTTCAGTATAGGGATGAAAAGAAGGGTGAATTAAATGGCCTTTCGAGAGTTAGAGCTATCTCTATAGACGATGCTCACATATTCTGCACTTTAGAACAGATAGAGCAAGAATTTTCTACTATCCTTAACATGATTAAGGAAATGTATACGGTCCTAGATATGAAGTTCAGGGCTAGACTATCTTTTAGAGATGACTCCGAAGAGTACTTAGGTGATGCAACAGTATGGGAAAGGGCTCAAAAGACTATTGAAGAAGCCGCAAAGAAAATGGAACTGGAATACTTTATTGAAGAAGGTGAAGCTGCATTTTATGGCCCCAAGATAGATATCATGGTAACGGATGCTCTAGGCAGGGAATGGCAATGTGCAACCGAACAGTTAGATTTTGTTCAACCTGAAAGGTTTGGCCTTACATATATAGATAAAGATGGTAGTGAAAAGCAGCCTGTCATGATACATAAAGCTTTACTTGGTTCATTAGAGAGGTTTTTAGCTGTTTATATAGAGCATACTGCCGGTAAATTCCCAGTCTGGGTAGCTCCAGAACAGATAAGGGTTATAACCGTTAATCAGGAAGATGCAACAACCAAGTTCGCTGACACTATTATGTCGTCTGCAAAGGAGCTTGGAATTAGGCTTTATATTGATAACTCCAATGAATCTGTAGGTAAAAAGATACGAGTAGCTGAAATGGCTAAAGTACCTTATACAATTGTTATAGGTGAAAAGGAGATACAAAGCAGCGAGGTTGTTCCACGTATACGTTCAGATATGGCCGTTGTTGAAGTACCCATAAGCATAGGTATAAAAGAGTTTCTAAAAACAGTTGCTAATGAAGCTAAGTCTAAGGTCACCAAGACGTCACTTTAAGGATTTAGTATTGAATAAGCCAGATCTTAGTTTTAGAGATTCAGTTGAACTCATAGTTTCAACCATACCAAAAGGTAGAGTTATGACATACGGGCAGATAGCTGCTTTGTGCGGTAATGCCAGGGCAGCAAGAATCGTTGGCGGCATAGCTCATTTTGGTGATCCTGATTTGCCATGGCAGAGAGTGGTTAATAAAAGTGGTGGGCTTGCCAGTGGCTATCCAGGCGGCAGAGCGGGGCACAAGCAAGTGCTCGAACAAGAAGGTATTTACGTTACTGATGACTACAAATTAGCCGTGCAGGAATTGCTATGGTGGCCAAATCAGCAGTGAAACCTTTAATAGCCATTGTAGGTGCAACCGCCTCTGGAAAATCTACTCTAGCGTTAGAATTAGCACAACGCTTTAATGGAGAAATTATCTGTGCAGACGCCTGGACTATTAGGCGCGGAGCAGATATAGGTACTGCCAAACCAACTATAAAAGAACAGCAAACGATTAAGCATCATCTCGTAAATATTTTGAGTCCTGATGATGGTTTTAACGCGGCCACATTTAAGAAATTAGCTAATGAAGCCATTAAAGAAATTGGCGCCAAAGACAAGCTACCAATAATGGTTGGGGGCACGGGTCTGTATATTGATAGCGTTCTATATGACTATAGCTTTGCGTTTACACATGATAAGTCTCAAAGAAGTGAGCTAGACAATTTAACTCAAGAAGAACTTATCAAATTAATTAAAGATAAAGGTATTGAGATCGGGTCAGTAGATATTAATAATAAGAGAAGGCTAATTAGGCTTATTGAAACTAATGGTGAAATACCTAAGAAACAGTCTATTCGAGAAAATACTTTAGTAATCGGAATTGATATAGAAAGAGAAAAACTTATACAGCGTATACATAGACGTATGCAAACAATGATAGAGCAAGGCCTTGAAGATGAAGTTCAAAGCCTGATTAATCAATATGGGCAAGGCTGTGAGGCCATGAAGGCCATAGGTTATTACGAATGGCTTGAATATGTTAAAGGTCATCAAGCTAAAGAGGAAGTTGCGCAGTGCATAGAAAAGAATTCATTAAGTCTAGCCCGAAGACAAAAGACTTGGTTTAAGCGAAACAAAAGTATTCAATGGTTTACTACCCCAGTTAATATGACTAAAGTCGTAGACTTAACGACAATGTTTTTGAATAACGAAACTTCTATATTGAGCTAGGATTTGTTACAATAACAAAATGATTGAGCAACTCTTTGGGTCAAAAACTAGGGTAAAATTATTGCATCTGTTTTATAGCAATCCGAACAGGTCATTTTATGTTCGTGAGATTACACGTAAAATTGACGAGCAGATAAATTCCGTTAGACGTGAACTTAGCAACTTACTTAATATTGGAATAATTACTTCAGACAATACCAATAACAAACTTTATTATGAGGTAAACCAAAAGTTTGAGTACTATCCTCCATTGGAGCAAATATTTGGTAAGGGCGCCAAAAAGAAAGCACCGCAGAAAATCGGTGCTGGAGTCGGTGCTGGAGTCAAAGATGGCGAACAAACGATGGAGCCAGATTTAAAGGCTGTTGGCCATATAGACTTAGCTGTCTACACGGGTCAATTTACTCGCGATGACACATCTGGCGTAGATATTCTAATCGTGGGCGATGTTAATACAAACGCTCTTCAAAAGTATATTGAGCAATTAGAGTCTAACGAAGGCAAAAGTTTACGATATACAGTTATGAGTTTACCCGATTTTCGTTATCGTCAACAGATAAGAGACCGATTTGCTACAAGCATTGCTAGGTCTAAGAAACAAATTATAGTTGATCTACATAATTTACTGGCCGATATCGAACAGCAAGAGGAGAAAGAATAGTGGACTTACAGTTTCATGGAGCTAATTGCATAAGCCTTTCCGTAAAAGGAAGAAAAATTATACTAGATGATAATTTGGTTGATTTAGGATCTAAGTCAATAACAAAGACGGAAGACATAGCTTTATTTACCAATGGAAAAGTTGATACGCCATCTGAGCTAATCTTTGATGGTCCAGGTGAATACGAAGTTTCTGATGTGTCTGTAACTGGTATCTCAGCTAGAGCTCACATAGACGAAGAAGGTAAAACTAATGCGACTATGTTTAAACTTATTGCTGGCGATCAGAACATACTGGTAACTGGTCATATTTATCCTGATCTTAGCGAAGCTCAACTAGAGAGTATAGGTGTTATAGATATCCTGATTGTTCCAGTTGGCGGCAATGGCTATACGGTCGATCCTGTAGGCGCAGTCAAGCTTATTAGAGCGATTGAGCCAAAGATTGTTATACCTACACATTATGCAGATAAGTCATTTAATTATCCTGTTCCACAACAGGATCTATCAAACGCACTTAAAGAGATGGCAATGGAGCCTAAAGATACAATTTCGAAGCTGAGACTCAAACCAACTGAATTAAGTGACGTCACACAGCTAATTATTCTAGAGAAATCTTAAAAAGATTATTTAGATTCTATAAGACCCTTTTTCTTGAGGGTTCTAATAGCTTGAGTGCTTAGTTTCATTTTCACTTTTTTGCCATCAACAACAATAGTCTTGATTTGCAAATTAGGCTTCCACACTTTCTTAGTGTGTCGCTGTGAGAAGCTGACATTACTGCCATATTGTTTGCCTTTACCGGTTAGGTCGCATTTTTGCATTGGTTGTTCCTTAAAAATAAGTAATTCTAAGGTGTAATTTTAACAAAAATATGCGCTTTGGTCAATTATGTCTTTTTATGAGTCTGACTTTTGTGTAATCAACTACACTCGGAGGTCTTATCTGTACAAGTTTAGAAAGTCCGCAAAGGTTTAAATAGATAGCCCAAGCATAGCAACAAGCTAGAACTGTCTATATAATAGTTAAAAATGAGTACCGATCTAACTTCCACATCTCTGATAGCTTTAATAATATCAATTCTTATATCTTTAGTGATTCACGAGTTTATGCATGCCTATGCTGGCTATCTATTGGGCGATGCTACTGCTAGGGAACAAGGTCGGTTAAGCCTTAATCCCCTTCATCACATAGATCCATTCATGACTATACTTTTACCAATAGTTACTGCCTTGCTCTTTGGTTTCCCGATATTAGCCGCCAAACCTGTGCCTTTTAATCCTGATCGGGTTAAGTTTAATGAGTTTGGAGCAGCTCTCATTGCAGCAGCCGGTCCAGTATCTAATCTAGTATTGGCAGTAATTGGGGCTCTTATTTTCCCTCATGTTCAACCAGGGTTCTTCTCAACCTTGCTTGATACGTTTACTGTCCTAAACGTGGCTTTGTTTGTCTTTAACATTATCCCTATCCCACCTCTTGATGGGTCAAGAATACTCTATGCTTTTGCTCCTGAACCTTTACAGCAACTTATGAGTGACATTGAACCTTACGGCCTAATTATAGTGTTTGCTCTTGTGCTGGGTTTCGGTCTCGGTGGACTATTACAAAACGTAGATCAGTTTATTATTAACCTACTCCCTTAAGATATGTATAATATAGCTAAGTCGGGTAGGGTTGAAAGCCTCATGCCGAGTGTATGATTATCTGATATTAATTATACGGGAGCTCGAAATCCGTAGTAACCGTGGTTGCTACGTGAGAGCACCCACCTGGGTCTTCTCAGGTGATCGAACTCGGTGCCCGGCTTTATTAATTGGAGTGATATAATCCTGACATATTTACGGGGTGTAGCGCAGTGGTAGCGCGTACGGCTGGGGGCCGTGAGGTCGCAGGTTCAAGCCCTGTCACCCCGACCAAGTGATATTTTGCTTAAATCAACAAGCATATCATACGGTTTATTGAGCTTAATAACAGATATAACGTCATCACCAGCTCGTAGGTTCAACACTACTTCATTCAGGACAGCGTCTAGTTCCAGTAAATCCCTCGTACTATTGATAGTTTTCAGATACGAACGGGTGAGTTCGTAAAACTCCTGACGGGTTGGTAATGCTGTCTTTAATTTATCCAACTCTGCATTTGCCACCTTAATGTTAGCCAGAGCTACGTTAATAAGGTTTTGGTGGTACTCCAATTTGCCTGAGTGGTGTTTAACATACTCTTTAGGGTACTCACTTTGAAAGTCCTGATACTTAGCGTACTGCTTATTATTGAGGGTTAGACTTGTCTTCGCTTCGTTTAATTTACGCCTTGCAACAGCCCTATCCTGAGCAACTTTAACCTCTAGTTTATCAATATAATACTTGTAGGCTTCCTCGCTCTTTTTAGTGCATTGCTTGAGCATTTCTTTCACTGGCTCAACGACCAACTTACCCCGAATACTCTTTTTAAGTGGTTTACCAAACGCTTCAATAGCAAGTTTATTATTATGCCTGATACAGTTTTGACGGTTACGACAGTACCAACTTATTAGCCATTTACCTTTGTTTTTGCCACGTTTAATTTCTTGGTGCTGCCACTGCATGGAGCTATCACAGTAGTCGCAAATAACCTTACCCCGTAGTAGCCCGTACTCTAACCTAGCTGAGGCTGTGCCTTTACCAGCATATTCTTTACCAAAGTCGGTAGCTGCTTCACGGTTTAGCTGTATGTATTCATCTGGCGTAATTAGTGGCAGGAAGTCATAGACATCAACTAAATCAGCAATGGTTTCACCATGTCGGTATAGCCCAAAATAGAACGGGTCTTCAAATAAGTTGCCCACTTTGCCCTTAGTCATCTTAGCTATATGGTAGTCATCATCAGTGTAAATATGCTCACTAAGGTATGAAGCGTTAAGGAAGTCTGCTATTTCTTCGTTGGTCTTGCCTTTGTAAAGTCGCATATCAACTGCTTCTCGGAGTAAGTGCCAGTTGTAGCCGTCAGGTATAAAGTGCCACGTGTTCTTATCAACGTAGTAGCCCTTTTTAATGACACCGTTGTACTTGCCCTTTTTAATGACACCGTTGTACTTGCCCTCTTTGATGTTACCGCTAGTACCTCTGCTCACGTCTACCGACAGCTTGTCTGAATACTGCTTAGAGGTGGCGAATAATATACCGAGTAGCATTTTACCGTTGGGGTTATTCTCAAATTGGTAGGTTTTGAATTGCAGGTCTTGTATTTTTTCAAGGTCAATTAGTTCAATAATTGCTCCTGCTTCTTTCATATTTCTAGACAGTCTATCTGGCGACCAACTTATCAGCCCATGATATTTACCAGTTTCAAAACCCAACATCATAGCGTCAAATAGTGGTCGTTTACCAGATAATTTAGCAGACTCTGACTCCTCAATAATATCTGACTCCCGAACACTCCTAGCCTATCTGCCAGCTCTAAACACTCTATACGTTGGTCTGGTAGGGAACGTACTTGCTTGTCCTCGCTGTCTGTAGATTTACGCAGGTAAATAACGTAGCGTCTTTTTTCTTTTGGCAGTATTTTGGTAACGCCCTCTTTTTGCTTTATGAAGTAGTTGGTAAGGTCATCAATAGTGCGTTTGCTAGTAGGTAGCCTAAATACGTTTGGGTTATCCAGCACCCGTTGCTCAACAGATTTTTCTACAGCCAGTCGCTTCTTTTCAGGTAATTTGACTACCTTACGTTTTTTGCGGGTCTTCTTGGTGTTTTCTTCACTTGCTTCATCAGCCATGCCCTAAAGTATAGCTAACTTACCCCATAAACACCCTACCTTTACCTAGCCTATAAGGTAGTAGTGGTCAAATTGTTAAGGTACTAAATTGGTACAGTTTTAGACTGGTTTTGGTATTAACCGTTCCAATAGTCGCTAGTTTTGGTTTTAGAAAAGTCTATTAGCTCATTTTTAATGTATGGCTCTGACTTAAATCGTACTTGTGTTGCTTCGCTTTTTAGCTTTTCACTTAATGTATCCAACAGTTCAATTAGCTTTGGGGTTGGTATGTCGCCTAAGCCTCTGGTTTTAAGCTCATTTCTAACCATTTCAAGCTGCTCTGACCACAGTTCTAGTCTATGTTGCTTTCCAACTTTATATCGTTCCTGTAGGGCTTCTAGGGCGATAGTTTGCAGATTGGATACATCTACTTCATATTCTCTAGACCACGCCACTAAAGTAGTCTTAGATACCTTTAATTTCTTAGCAATCTTATCATAGCTCATGCCTTCAGCACGAAGTTCCACGAATTGTTGTCTGGTTTTTTGTGTTATAGCCACCATTATTACCTCTATATTTATTATAGCAGACAATATACTAGTTAAATAGTCCACTTTACTATTGACTATATAACACAAGCATGATATGATAGTAGCTGTTTTAAGGAGCTTACATGAGCAACCCCAACGAAGATATTTCAGCTTCAATGGATAGATACGAAGAAAGAGCCAGTAGGTTATCTTTTATATCAGTAGGCAACTTGGCATTAGGTGCAGTTCTGACTGGTGCTGCTGCTTACTCAGGTGCAAAAGGAAGCAATGGGGTATTAGCTTTTGACAGTTTTGCTGCCACGCTAAATTATAGTATCGGGGCGTTTAACTTAGCTAACGCTAATCGCCTTGGTCAAAAGGCTGCTGCGTTACAAGGGGCATTAGCTCAACATGAACTTGCAAGTGGCGTTACTAGTCCTGAAGTTTAGCCCGTAACTAAAAACACACACCCAAAACCTGCTCCTAGCTCCATAACTCCACCTTCTGTTATCGTTAGATTTAGGTTGTTTGTTAATTAGAAAACCCTAGGTTCTACACCTTATTGGTTAATACTAGAAACTACTTTTTATTGTTGTCTGACTGAGGTGATTTGGTGTTAATTTTCTCATCATCAAAGTCTAGTATATGCTCCCGCCCGTCTGGTGCTGTATATGGCGTTTCTGGCTTTTCAGGTTCGTCAGCATTGCTACTTGGGTTGTTACTACTACCTGAGTCGTTATTATCTTGGTCATCATTTTGCATAGTCTTATCATATCAGAAACTGTTTTTCAGGTGTTAGGTTATGCGGACTTAGTGTTTCAACTAAGTGGTTGAGGCTGTCCAAACTTTCTTTGAAGCTCTGGTGGTTTAGTAATGCTTCAAACATCTGTAGTAATATAGGTTCGTCAGCAGTATTAGTCTGCCGACCAAATTATTATGCTTTCAGTTTTGACAAAATAAATACCAAAAGGTATACTTAGGTATATGAATATTACTAAAGACTCAACCACCTTAACCCTTAAAACTAAGAAACAGGTTAAAGAATTGGCCCAGATGCGAGCAATGCAACTTGGTATTCCGCTTGGAACGCTTATTAATGCGTTTCTTCGTGACCTTGGCCAAACCGGTGAAGTTCATTTCACAATCGCTGAGCCAATTACTCCCAAGATGGCTAAAATTATAGATGAAATGCGAACCGATATTGCCAATGGCGATACTTATGGTCCATTTAATATTGAAGAAGCCGAAGCCTTTCTAGACGATATTCCTTATGAGTCAGATAACAAAAATTGAGTATACTAAAAAATTTAGGAAACAATACTCGAAACTAAGTCCAAAAACTAGGGCACATTTTAAGAAGCGTCAGCGTCTTTGGCTAGACGATCCATATAATATTCAACTACATCTACATATGCTTACTGGTGAGTATGCTGGCTTTTACAGCATTAACATTACGAGTGATATAAGGGCGTTATATCAAAAAATTGATGATAGCTATGTAATGTTTGGTTTTATTGGTACGCATAGCCAATTATATCGCTAATGAACATAGCTTAAAGTCAGAGTGATTAATTGTTATCTCCTAACATTAATGAATCATATTAATTAATGATAAGATAAAGGCTATGTGGCAAGAAACAAAACACGGTTTGTACAGACAATTTAACTTTGAAAACTTCAAAGAGGCCTGGGCGTTTATGACTAAAGTGGCTGAGCTTGCTGAGGAGTATCAGCATCATCCAAGGTGGGAAAACGAATGGAACGTTGTACAAATATGGCTAATTACACATGAGGGTGAGCAGAAAATATCAGACAAAGATCACCAAATGGCCAAATCTATTGACGAGATCATTGATTCACACAAAGACGCTCAATCAACTAAGAAAGACGTTGAACCAAGACCAGACAAGGTTAAGATATTTGCCGATGGCGGATCACGTGGTAACCCAGGTCCGAGTTCAAGTGGCTTTGTTGTCCTAGATATGGAAGACAATATTCTTGTAGATAAAGGGGTTTATCTTGGAATTACGACAAATAACCAAGCTGAATATACGGCCCTAAAACTTGCCTTAGAAGAATGCGTTAGGATGAACGTTAAAGAAGTTGAAGTGTATATGGACAGCATGCTGGTTGTTAATCAGATGAAAGGCATATTCAAAATTAAGAACCGAGACCTTTGGCCAATACATGAGGCTATTAAGAAGTTGGCTACTAATTTTAAGCACATTAATTATAGCCATGTGCCAAGAGAGTTTAATAAGTTAGCCGATGCAGCAGTTAATAGGGCTCTAGACGAACAACTTGGCATATCGCCAAAAACAGCATAAGTGGTATAATATACCCTATGTCAGATTATTGACTGATCGCGTGTACGTTAAAAATATACGAGGAAAGTCCGGGCAGTAAAGGGAAAGGCAGTTGCTAACGGCAACCGGAGGTAACTCTAGGGAAAGTGCCACAGAAACTAAACCGCCATTATGGTAAGGATGAAACGAGTGAGGTAAGAGCTCACAGTCTGTATCGGTGACGCTACAGAGAGGTAAACCCTGCCTACTGCAAGGAGATGGATCCTTTGAGCCTAAAGCTCAAAGTGTCCCGCTAAGGATCTCATCGCAATAACCGCTTGAGCTTATCGGCAACGATAAGCCTAGATAGATGATCAGTCTCGACAGAACCCGGCTTACAGATAATCTGACTACTAAAAAAGCCCCTAATTACAGGAGGCTTTTTTATTTAAATAAACTTTTCAGCTATTTTTGAGAAGAAACTTTAACAAGTTCCGTAAAAGCTTTGGGTTCATTAACAGCTAGTTCAGCTAAGATCTTTCGATCTAGCGTTATATTCTTAGCCTTGAGGGCAGGAATGAATTTGCTGTAAGTAGTTCCATTAAGCCTGGCTGCGGCGTTGATACGTGCATTCCATAGCTGTCTAAAAGTTCTCTTACGGTTTTTGCGGTCGCGTGTAGCGTACTGCAAAGACTTAGTAACAGCCTGTCTACCTCTTCTGACGCTAACCCTATTAGGGTGCGACATACCTTTAGTAGCTTTTCTAATCTTCTGATGTTTCTTGTGGGTGGTTACCCCTCGTTTAACTCGCATAAATACTCCTTAGAGGCCTAGATTCTTCTTAACATTTTTAGCAAAACGACCATTTCTAGTCTTAAGACCTGTAAGCGCTCGCTTTCGGCCACCTCTCTTTTTACTTAAAAAGTGGTTCATGTTAGCGCTTCCTACTCTTACTTTACCGTTCTTACTGACTTTGACTCTGTCTTTAGTACCACTATGGGTCTTTAACTTAGGCATCTTGTTCTCCTTGCTCAGCCGTTTCATTAGTTGTTTGAGCGGGTTTCTTGCCACTGCTTCTAATAACGAAGCTTAGTTGTCTTCCTGCTAACTGAGGCTGTTGATCGACAACTATTGCATCACCTAAGTCCTCTATAACCCTTTGGGCTATCTGGAAGCCTATCTCTCGATGAGCTTGCTCCCTGCCCCTATACATAAGGGTAACCTTTACTTTATGACCTGCATCTAAAAACTTAGTGGCATGGTTCATTTTTATAGATAGGTCATGGGGACTGATCTTTAGTCCAAAACGAATTTGTTTTAATTCTAAAGATTTAGCAGTTTTACGATTTTTCTGTAACTGCTTAGTCCTCTGGTAGTTATATTTACCCCAGTCAACTATCTTGCAGACTGGAGGATCAGCGTTTGGCGAAATCTCAACAAGGTCAAGTTCTCGCTCTCGTGCAATAGCCAACGCCTCTTGCTTACTTAAAATACCTAATTGCTTACCGTCATCATCGATAACACGCAACTGCGATGCCCGAATTTGATCATTCAGGCGAGTATATTTGGCTATGACCTTATCTCCCGACTCTAAACATTAATTAATAATTTAATGTACAAGAATTCTAACAGATAAGACTACTGAGGTCAACAAGCATAACTTCATAACTAAGCTTAAGTAGCGTTCAGAGACTGTCTAACAGAGATAATAGCCTTATATGGCTATTTTTTACAGTTAAGTATTGAGGTTAAACAAGCAGGCTTTGTTATTAGTTATAAACTGAACTTAAAGGACACCTGATAAACGAGGCTTTAGAATAATAGCCTAACTTTATGAATTGCTTATGCTTACTCTGATAGATATTTTTAGTCAAAATAAAAACGTCTTGTCCCAGGAATGACAAGACGTTTCCGTTACTATTTATCGTTTTTGTTTGACTTTTAGTATTTAAGGTTTTGTGGGACAACGACTTGCGAGAAATCGTCGTCCCAATAGGCTTTTTGTTTTTGAGCACTTAATTTGTTCAAGCGCTATACGTATCTTATAGAATACAAAAACAAGCGTCAATACTATAATGCTTAAGTTTTGTATAAAACTGTGTATAACTTATTAGCTAAGGAGAAACTGAAGACAAAAATAATATAATACCGGGTCAGCATTATTGACATTTTAAGGTGCTTGTGCTAAGCTAAATTCTAGTAAGTCAAAAACAAAAAGATCGAAATCGGTTAAAAAGAAATTATCCTCGCGGGGATTTGGCTTACGAAAAACAACGGGAATACCCGTCGACGCTCTAAATGCCCTAAAGGCAAATAGAGCGGTCAGTCTAGCCGGAATGGTGATAAGCGCTCAAAAGTCTATTTTAGTTAGCGGATTTATCACCCCGGCGCCATATTTTCTCCTCTTATTATAACCAATGAGTAAATTATTAAGCAGTATTAGAACCAGGCATTATTTAGAGACATTTGGTCTACTCGTTTTGGACATTATATTTTTTACGACTACTAATACTGACAAAGATCCCTCATACATCATCATTGTTGGTTTTGTATTGTTATTTAGCAGCTCATATTTATTCTTTTATTACGTATTAAGTTTCTTAAAGCTATATGGTTTTCCAGTAGGGAAAAAAAGACGACTAGCAACTTACCTAACAGTGTTAGTGGGTGCTCTAATAGCTTTGCAATCCATTGGAGAGCTAACCTCTAAAGATGTACTAGTTTTAGTACCTATAGCACTAATAGGCTACTTATACACGGGCTACGCAAAACCAAACAGGCGTAAAAGTGAGTAGTTAGGCTGTATAATAAAGAGCATGAATCCAAGTAATAGTAATGCTGGTATGGAATTGCCTCCTCCTACAGAGCAATCCCCAGTACAATTCGAACAAGCTCCAGTAGAAAATGCGCCCTCAATAAATCCTGAGGTCAGTCCCGGATTATCACACGAGTCAGCACCATCACCTAGTCAGGCTGTACCTATGCCAATGACCATTCCTTTACCACAAGCACCGGCAACTACTACTACCCAGGATGCATCTACTACCCAGGATGACCAACAAGTAAAAGATAGTAAGCTCATCCAGGACAAGGATCTAATAGAGAAAGAATGGGTTAATAAAGCCAAAGCTATAGTTGAACGAACTAGAGACGATCCATATAAGCAAAGCGAAGATCTTACAAATCTTAAGGCAGACTATATGAAGAGGGAGTTTAATAAAACTATAAAGCTTAATAATTAAATGAGATGACTATTCTTTTATCATTACTGGCGATAGTAGCGCTAATGGCCCTAGTTGCTGGGCCTATAATTTTTTTGCAGACACGCAAGACTTTTAGGGAACAGAAGAATTATGAGAGGGGACTGAAAGTTGTACCGATGCTAATACATCTTCCTCCTCCAAGTGACGATATAGATGTCGGTGGTCGTGACACAAGAGATGTAACAGATGAGACTATCAGTAAAGCAACTACCATATACAACATCATCGCAGGTACCATCAAGAAAGACTTTAAAAGTAAATTTTATGGACAAAGACACTTTGCTTTTGAGATAGTTGGTCTTCAAGGCAGGGTATATTTCTACGCGGCAATACCTGTATCTCTTGTAGAGGTAGTAAAACAAGCTGTCAACAGTGCGTATCCAGCAGCACAACTTGAAGAAGTTACAGAACATAATGTATTTAGCCCGGTAGGACGCATTAGCGGTACCCTTGGAGGCGAGCTGACGCTTAAAGAGCCCTACGCCTATCCAATAGCAACTTACCAGGATATAAAGCGTGATAGCATGGCTTCTTTATTGAATGCAATGGGGTCTCTTGGCAAGGAAGATGGAGCTGGTATACAATTCTTGATTCGTCCAGCAAATCCTTCTTGGCGTAAAAATGCATCTGATTTGGCCAGCAGAAAGAGAAAAGGCACCGATAAGGGCCTAGGCTTCAGCAGTCTTGCTAAAGATGTTGCCTTTGCTTTGGCAAAGCCACCAAGCAGTGGAGGAGAGGGAGGAGACTCAAAAAAGCCAGAACTATCCAATTTAGAACAGTCAACTCTGGATGCGATTGATGAAAAAACACGTCATCCTGGATTTGAGGTCTTAATAAGGGTAGTTGTGTCTTCGAATGTCAGTCAAAGAGCACTGGCCATCTTAAATAATATCGTCGCAAGCTTTAGTCTTTATGATGCACCAGGTAAAAATGGGTTTACTTACTCCATGGCTAAGGATATAGAGGGGTTAGTAACTTCTTATATAATGCGCTTTTTCCCTCAGGAACATAATAAGAACATTCTCAATTCGGTTGAACTCGCCACCTTGTTTCATTTCCCAGATGACAGCAATATACCTACGTCACAGCTAAGCCGTCAGGCTTCTAAGCAAGTTGATGGGCCTAGGGATATGCCTGAAGAAGGATTGTTGCTCGGCTTCAACCTTTTTAGGGGCGCTAAGAAACCCATAAGATTGGCCCTTACGGACAGGCAAAGACACATGTATGTCGTCGGACAAACCGGAACAGGTAAATCAACTTTCTTAGAAAACTTAGCCCTACAAGACATGCTTAAAGGCAATGGTTTTGCGTTCGTTGATCCGCATGGTGATGTAGTCGAAAGACTACTCGCGATGGTCCCCAAAGAACGTACAGAAGACGTCATATATTTTAGCCCTGCGGAAATGGAATATCCAATGGGTCTAAACTTGTTTGAATTTACAACACCTGATCAAAAAGACTTCTTAATACAGGAAGCTTTGAACATGCTATATAAGCTGTATGATCCACAACATTCAGGAATAATGGGACCCCGATATGAACACCTATTTCGTAACGCTGCACTGACTGTAATGGCCGACCCTGAGGGGGGTACTTTTGTAGACATTCCTAAGCTATTTCGTGACCCAAAGTTTGTTCAACAAAAGCTTCAATACGTCAAAGATTTAAATGTCTTAGAGTTCTGGAATAAGGAAATGCCGAACTCTCAAAGGTCTAGTGAATTTGGTGATGTCGTTAGCTGGTTCGTTAGTAAGTTTGGTGCTTTCTTAAGCAACGAGATGATGCGAAATATAATCGGCCAGACAAAGAGTGCGTTTGATCTGCGAGACATTATGGATAATAAAAAGATACTCTTGGTTAACTTGAGCAAAGGACGCACAGGAGAGCTCAACAGTAAGCTTCTAGGTATGGTATTCGTTATGAAGTTCCAGGCTGCCGCTATGAGCCGCTCTACGATACCCGAAGAAGAGAGAATAGATTTTAGCCTGTACGTTGACGAGTTCCAGAACTTCTCAACAGATAGCTTTGCCACTATCATGTCCGAAGCCAGAAAGTATCACCTTAACCTTATAGTGGCCAACCAGTTCACGACACAACTAACGCCAGAGATACGAGATGCTGTCTTCGGCAATATTGGTACTATAATTAGCTTCAGAATAGGTCAAAGTGACTTAGACTCTTTGGGGAAGTATTTCCAGCCGACCTTTGATGAAGACGATCTATTAAGATTACCAAACCACAATACGATTGTCAGAAGCCTTATAGGAGGTATTCCTACCGCTGCATTCAGTATGGCAACAATGCCTTCATTAGGCACACCTAACCCTAGGCTTGCTATTGCACTTAAGCAGCTGTCAGCGGCTAAATATGGCAAACCACGCAATCTTGTAGAAAGTGAAATAACCCAGCGTATGCTTACCAAGGGAGAAGAACCAGGTGGATTAGCAAAAGGATCTACATATCCTTCGCCTAGCCCCTCACCAGCCTCAAGGCAATACCAGTCTGCAACTTCTGCTCCCGCACAATCACTACCAGCAACATCTGTCCCATCAGCTCCTGGCAGTTTCTTAGATGAGTGGTTGTCTAAGAAGAAGCCAACTGTACCTGGTAACCCGTCTCCTACGATTAGTAATAGTCAACAATCTTTACAACAAGCTCCTGCAAATAACAGTAGTGATTTTGGCAAATCAACACCAAAAAAACCTGATCAAAACATAGCTACAAACGAATCAAACAAGGCCGAACAAAAGAATAATCAGAAGCCAAACGATAAGAATATCCAGTCAAAGAACATATCCAGCGGAGAGCTAGATAAGCAAGAGGCTAAGGCGGTAGCAGTTGAACTTAAAGAAATGTTAGATAGCCCAGAGTATTTAGCTGAACAAAAAATTATGGCTCGAGCCAAAAAGAATAATAAGTCCGGCGACATTAATGTAGAAGAAGATGGTGCCGACGACACGATCTTCATTGACCATGACGGATCGTTCCGAGTTGCCGATAATAAGAAATAAGTTAGCTAATTCGTACGACGACGCTTTTTAGAAAAAGTGTAGATAAGCAGTTCGAGCAGTAAGCCAACCGCAAAGCCGACAACGAAGAGCATAAAGAAGATAGCGTAATTATAAGTAAAGCCAATATGCTTGGCTAGTAAGTAGTAGCCAAGACTTCCTGCTAGAGCAACGATACCGCCCCCCAGGAGGCCTGAAGGTCGGCTAACGGTCTTTGATCCTACTTCACTTACTTTGCTGACTGCAGGCTGATGTATGAGTTTACTAAGAGTTCGCTGATATGAACTGTGCTGTCTTTGTAAGTTCTTAATTTCACGATCCTTAACTATACCTTGCAGTTGACTGTTTATGTAAGTGGAAGAGTTGGTGGCTTCACTTTCACGCTCATTGTTATCTTTAAGCGGTTCTACGAATTCAGTCTCATTTGAGCTTCTAGCTATTTCTTGAGCAATCTCGCTAGCTTTGATTGCTTGTTCTGTCTGGTGACTTGCTTGTTCTTTACCAACTTCCAGTCTATCCTTAACTTCACCTGATTCCAGGAGTATCTCATGTTCAGCTTTAAGGATTTCGCTCTCTTTTTCTTGTCGTAGTTTTTCGTTCATAACTTAAACCTAGTTTAGGCCTCCTGAGTTTTCTTGAACAGCCATAGCACTTTCTTTTGACAGTAGCCTGGCTCGACTGTAGAAGTATGCGCTTATGATGACTATTGCAGCCGCAATAAATATGCCTGCACCTGGTCCAGTGTTTGGCAAAGTAGTTGAAGCTGTCTCGACTGTTGTTATTGGTGTAGGTGGAACATTGATGTTGATAGTATTTCCATAAACGTTTGTCATAATTCCATCAAAATGACCTGGATCGCCTGGGTCTTGTGGAGTAGTAGGGATAGGGTCTTTAACCTTTACTGTAATTTGTTCCGTTGCAGTTTGTCCTGCGGCAATTGTCTGGCTTGGCCAAGTTACCTGATCGCTGTTATCGATTGTGCCACCATGAAGATCAACTGGATCGGCATAATCCATGACGTCACTTAGGTCTTCTGTGAATACGTAGTTCCTTACATCACCTTTACCAGTATTGTCTGCGTAAAGGGTATAGAGAATGCTGTCGCCAGGATTAGCGGTTGTATTGTTTGCATCCGATAGACCCTGGGTAAGGTTAGCGGCCGTTTTGTGCACGGTTACGCAAGCAATAGTGTCATCCGAGCTTACACTGGCTTCACAGGGCTTACACTCGCTACTGGCAGCGGCTATGCTGGTGTCGTAAGTACATGGTGTTGGGGTGGGAGTCGGAGTCGGAGTCGTTGGATAAGTACAAGGCAGAACACCACCGTAGTTGTTGGCTGTTGTATCCTGACATGTTTGTTGAACTGGAAGATAAGTACAAGGCAAACTTCCGCCATAGTTACTAGCTATCGTGTCTTCACATTTTTGAGGTGTAGGAGTAGTCGGTACTGTAACGGCCACACACACTGTATTGGAGGTATGGCTATTTACTAAATTCCCGCCATTTAATCCAGCCTGATTACATATTTGCTGGCCGTTAGTATCGGTTGAATCGACAGTGACTCTGAGCTGGACTACATAAGTACCGGTTTCTTGCGGAATAGTTGCCCATTGCCAATCCGCTGTTCTTGTTGCTGAAGAATAAGTTTTGCTTGAGGCCCCATCGTTCTGACTCATGAAGCTGAAGGTGGTACCTACGGGTACGACATCACTTAGATCGACACTGTTAGCAGTAGCTCCAGCGTTATCTATCTCAATTTTATATGCCAGAGTAGTTCCGGGAGTCACTTGACTGCCTGCAGCTGGATAACCTGGCCACATTGACTTGGTAACAGTAACATTTGGTGTGGGCGTTTGAACTGGTTGCACAATGACTGTTCCTGCAGAGCCACCAGTCTCAATGGGTTTAGGTAGACCAACACTAACTAAGTTACCGCAGGCGTAAAGCAGGTAATACGTAGTGCCATTTTGAGCAGTTACTTTTAGGGCTTGATATGATGATGGACCGTTTGTATCCCATGCCCAAAGGTAACGCATGTAGTAGGTTGCGCCGCTTATATTGACGGGAGTTTCGCCGGCTAGACCATAAGGAAGTCGACCCATAGAGAACAACTGCTTGTTATCAGCAGTGGATTTAATTGTTACGGTCGATGAGTTAGAGACTTCACTACAAGTTATGCCGTAGTTCTTCAGTATGGTCGAGTAGTCTTCTATGTTGCTATTACAATCTTTAGCTGCCTGACTTGCTGAATTAAAACCACCGTTGATTAAATCGTTATTCGATGCTGCTGATGTTATCTGAGGAGGTGCTATAACAGCGAAAAACTGCACCATAAAAGAGAGTACCAGAAAGATTAGGCCAGTCCGTCTAATGCCGGCTTCTTCTCGCATTCTCCTGCCATAAAAAGAAAGCTGCTGAAGCATGCCAGGATTATAAGGAAGTAATGAGATTAGTTTTTCGAACATTTTTACTTTTTTATGTTTATAATTTTTATGTATAAAACACTGCGCTTATCTTTACTGATTCATTAAAAAAATGCAATAGTAATGGTATCTTTATTAAGATAGGGCGATTGTCCAAAGTCCGTAAATCTGTTAGACTATATATAAAGGGACAAATTATAAACAGAGGTGTAAATTGTGGCTGATGCTAAGACAAAAAAGAGTGAATACTCTTCTGAGCAAATTACTGTATTAGAGGGGCTAGAACCGGTACGTAAAAGACCGGGTATGTATATAGGTGGAACAGGCGTAGAAGGCTTACATCACTTAGTATGGGAACTTGTAGATAATGGCATTGATGAGGCTTTGGCCGGACACGCTACTGAAGTATCGGTTACTCTCATGAGCGATGGTGGAGTTAGGGTTGTCGATGACGGCCGTGGTATTCCTACAGATATTCACCCTAAAACCGGCAAGAGCACCGTAGAAACCGTTCTAACGGTACTGCACGCTGGTGGTAAGTTTGGCGGCGGAGGCTATAAAGTATCTGGTGGTCTTCATGGAGTCGGCAGTAGCGTTGTTAACGGACTTTCCTCAAAACTTATAGTTGAAGTTATGCGTGATGGTAAACTGTGGCATCAGGAATATGCCAAGGGTGCCCCTCAGGGTGACCTAAAAGAGATCGGTAAAACTAAAAAGACCGGTACTGTAATTACATTCTATCCAGACGAGACTATCTTTGAGACAACTAAATTTAATTACGACACCATACTTGATCGTCTGCGACATGCAGCCTACCTAACTAAGGGTATTCATACTTGGCTTGAAGATGAAAAGACTGGCCGTCATTATGGCTTTTACTTTGAAGGCGGTATTCGTAGTTACGTAAAGCACTTAAACGTTGGCAAAGAAGTTGTTGACGAAGACATCTTCTACGTAGACAAAGAAGTACAGGATTCTCAAATTGAAGTAGCGCTTCAATATACCGATGCCTATACAGAAACTATTAAAGCCTTTGCTAACAACGTGCTTAACCCAGAAGGTGGCACTCACTTAACTGGATTCAGGGCTGCTCTTACACGAGTCATTAATGATTACGCCAGGAAGAATGGACTACTCAAGGAAAAGGAAGAAAACCTAAGCGGTGAAGATACGCGCGAAGGCTTAACTGCAATAATTTTAGTTAAATTAACCGATCCTCAGTTCGAAGGCCAGACAAAGAACAAACTAGGCAACCCTGAGATGCGCGGTTATGTTGAACAGGTTATGAACGAGTATTTAAACTATTATTTGGAAGAACATCCTGGTGTTGCTCGCAAGATTGTCGGCAAAGCACTGCTTGCAGCCAGAGCTCGTAAAGCAGCTCGTGCTGCCCGAGAAAATATTCTAAGAAAAGGTGTTCTTGACGGTGCTAGTATGCCCGGTAAGCTAGCTGACTGTTCTAACAAGGATCCTAAAACGTCTGAAATTTATCTAGTTGAGGGTGACTCAGCCGGTGGTTCAGCCAAGTCGGGCCGAGACAGTAAGAGCCAGGCTATTTTGCCTTTGCGAGGTAAGGTTCTTAACGTTGAACGAGCACGTCTGGACAAGATGCTAGCTAACAACGAAATACTAAGTCTAATCAAAGCTCTAGGTGTAGGTATTGAGGAGTCTTTTGATGTTAGAGGACTTAGGTATGACAGGATCATTATTATGACTGACGCCGACGTCGATGGTAGCCATATTAGTACGCTACTGATGACTTTCTTCTTCCGCTACATGCGTGAGGTTGTAGATGGCGGACATGTTTACTTGGCCAAGCCACCTCTATTTGAACTAGTTAAGCCAGGACGTAAATCTCAAGTCTTTATTTACGATGAAGCAGAGCTAGACGTTGTTTTAGATGCAGAAATTGAACGACGAACTAAAGCTGGTGATAAAGTAGATCCTAATTCCGAGAGATTCAGACAAGCCGGATTTGTAGAGCAGAAGCGCTATAAGGGCTTGGGCGAAATGGATGCCGATCAGTTATTTGAAACAACCATGAATCCTGAGAAGAGAGTATTAGTACAAATTAAAGTTGCCGACGCCGAGAAGGCTGATATCATCTTCAGTAAGCTTATGGGCACTGAAGTAGAACTAAGAAAGAATTTCATACAGGCTAACGCTAAATTCGTAAAGGACTTGGATATTTAGTTTATGGACGAAGAGAACAATATACCGGAAGAAATAGTAGAACCAGCAAACCTTGACGATGACACCATGACCGATTTGGTCAACATAGATCATTCAAGAATTGTTGAAAGACGTACTGTAGAAAACGTCATGGAAGATAGTTATTTACGTTATTCCATGAGTGTTATTATTGATAGAGCCTTACCTGATGTCAGAGATGGTCTTAAACCAGTACATCGCCGCATCCTTTATAGCATGAACGAAGAAGGCTTAAGAAGCGGCTCTAGGCATCGTAAAAGTGCCAACGTTGTAGGTGCTGTTATGGGTAAATACCACCCCCATGGCGATTCTTCTATTTACGACGCAATGGTAAGAATGGCTCAATCCTGGGCAATGCGTTATATGCTTGTCAACGGGCAAGGTAACTTCGGTTCTATGGACGGCGATCCACCTGCAGCTATGCGTTATACCGAAGCTAAAATGGCAAGACTTGCCGATGAACTCCTAGCCGATATAGATAAAGAAACGGTAGATTTTAGAGATACCTATGATGGTATGACTCAAGAACCGACAGTACTACCTGCTAAGCTGCCAAACTTACTGCTTAACGGACAGCTTGGTATTGCAGTCGGTATGGCAACCAGCATTCCACCGCATAACTTGACGGAGTTAGTTGACGCTGAAATTCACCTTATAGAACATCCTAACGCAAGTCTGGATGATCTTCTAGAGTTTGTTAAAGGTCCGGATTTTCCAACTGGTGGAGTTATCTATGGTAAAGAATCTATCCGTACAGCCTACGCGACCGGTCGAGGAGGAGTTGTAACAAGAGGTATTGCCGAGATTGTTGAAGGGACTAAGGGGGGTCGTCAACAAATAATTATTAGCGAAATTCCATATTCTCTTAATAAGGAAACACTGGTACTGAAAATTGCAGACCTAGTAAGAGACAAGAAACTAACAGGCATCAGTGACTTAAGAGACGAAACCGCCAGAGGTCAAGTCAGGATTGTTATTGATCTAAAAAGGGACGCTTATCCTAAAAAGTTGCTAAATCAGCTATATAAATTAACGCCACTTCAGACTAGCTTCCACTTTAATATGATGGCTCTAATAGACGGTATTCAACCCAAAGTGCTTGGGTTACAGGACATACTTAATGAGCACATCAAGCACAGGCGAATAGTTGTCAGGCGACGTACAGAGTTTGAACTTCGAAAAGCTAAAGAACGAGCGCATATACTTGAAGGTCTAAAGATAGCGCTTGACCATATAGATGAAGTTATAAGTGTTATTAGAGCCAGTCAGACAACCGAAGAGGCTGCTGCTAATCTAATCAAGAGATTTAAACTTTCAGATATACAAGCTAAAGCCATTCTAGCTATGCAGTTAAGGACTTTAGCTGGGCTTGAGCGTCAGAAAATAGAAGATGAACTTGCTGAACTTATGAAGCTAATTGAGAAGTTAGAGGGTATTCTAGCTGACGAAAAGGAAATTCTTAAGATCATTAAAAAAGAGCTCTTAGAGCTTAAGAAACAATATGGCGACGAAAGACGAACAAGAGTAATAGACGGTGAGCTTGGCAAGCTTAGCGACGAGGACCTAATTGCTGATGAGCAAGTTGCTGTAACGTTAACTGCCGCTAACTATATTAAGCGTAGTTCGTTACTAGACTACAAACGTCAGGGCCGAGGCGGTAAGGGCCGTCGTGGTATGACTACTAGAGATGAAGACGTTATTGAGCATATGGTCAGCGCTTCAACGCACGACTTTCTACTCTTCTTTACGAATAAGGGTAGAGTTTTCCGAATGAAGACGTATGAAGTACCAGCAGTCGGCTTAAACGCAAAGGGTGTAGCTATCGTTAATCTTCTTCAGCTACAACCACAAGAAACGGTTAGCAGCGTTATTAACGTCAGCAAGACTCAGGATGCCGCCAACTTAATAATGTGTACTCATAGAGGAGTTATTAAGAAAACTCCATTTGCACAGTATCAGAACGTCCGTAACAGCGGTCTTATTGCTATAAACCTGGATGATGGCGACGAACTTAAATGGATTCGTATGACTACGGGTGAAAACGAAGTTGTCATTTCTACTGCTCAGGGCCAAGCTATTCGTTTCCACGAACGAGACGCCAGACCAATGGGACGAGTAAGCCGTGGTGTTAGGGGTATAAGACTCCGCCCTGGCGATCAGGTTATTGGTATGGATATAGTCGAAGAGGGCTCAGATATATTTGTAATCAGTAAATATGGATTTGGCAAGAGAACCAAGGTTTCTCAATTCACGCCTCATGCTCGAGGCGGTGTTGGTATTCGTTCAGCCATAGTTAACACTAAAACTGGTGAACTAATAGGAGTCAAGACTCTTACAAGTGACGAGCAAGAAGTAATAATAATCAGTCAACAAGGCCAAACTATTAGGCTGGGGCTTAACAATATTCCAGCCCTTGGCCGAGCCACTCAAGGTGTTAGAATCATGCGTCTTAACGCCAAGGATGAAGTTGTTTCATTGGCGCTTGTAGATAAGGTTGAGGAAGAAATCGAAGAGGAAACTGAAGAAGCAAAGGTCGAAGAAAAAGCTTAAGAATTGTTGCTCCAAGTACAACAATAATAGTAAATTTACTCCTTGACTTAAGTATTTTTGTCGGGTAAGATAGTGTGAATGGCTTGACTTGGGTTATCTATAAGTTGCTCAAAGAATAGCTATTTTGAACGTTAAAAATCGAATAGTGCAAATCAACGTCAGTTCATTTTGAATTGTTTTAAAGTAAAATCTGTTTTCAGATTATAGTAATAGGCAAATTCTTTTTTTGGAGAGTTTGATCCTGGCTCAGGATGAACGCTGGCGGTGTGCTTAATACATGCAAGTCGAGCGGTAAGGTCTCTTCGGAGATACACGAGCGGCGGACGGCTGAGTAACACGTAGGAACCTACCCTAAACTGAGGGATAAGCACCAGAAATGGTGTCTAATACCGCATACGCTCTTCGGAGTAAAGCTACGGCGGTTTAGGAAGGGCCTGCGTCCGATTAGCTTGTTGGTAAGGTAATGGCTTACCAAGGCGACGATCGGTAGCTGGTCTGAGAGGATGACCAGCCAGACTGGGACTGAGAACGGCCCAGACTCCTACGGGAGGCAGCAGTAGGGAATTTTCCACAATGGGCGAAAGCCTGATGGAGCAACACCGCGTGCAGGATGAATGCCTTCGGGTTGTAAACTGCTTTTATATGTGAAGATTATGACGGTAGCATATGAATAAGGATCGGCTAACTCCGTGCCAGCAGCCGCGGTCATACGGAGGATCCAAGCGTTATCCGGAATTACTGGGCGTAAAGAGTTGCGTAGGTGGCAGAGTAAGTTGGTAGTGAAAGCGTACGGCTCAACCGTATAAACATTATCAAAACTGCTCAGCTAGAGGACGAGAGAGGTAGTTGGAATTCCTAGTGTAGGAGTGAAATCCGTAGATATTAGGAGGAACACCGATGGCGTAGGCAGACTACTGGCTCGTTCCTGACACTAAGGCACGAAAGCGTGAGGAGAGACCCGGATTAGATACCCGGTTATTTCACGCCGTAAACGATGGATGCTAGCTGTTAGAGGTATCGACCCCCCTAGTAGCGAAGCTAACGCGTTAAGCATCCCGCCTGTGGAGTACGGTCGCAAGACTAAAACATAAAGGAATTGACGGGGACCCGCACAAGCGGTGGAGCGTGTTGTTTAATTCGACGGTAAACGAAGAACCTTACCCAGGTTTGACATCCTTGGAATTTATCCGAAAGGAAAAAGTGCTTTATTGAGCCAAGTGACAGGTGCTGCATGGCCGTCGTCAGCTCGTGTCGTGAGATGTTTGGTTAAGTCCATCAACGAGCGCAACCCTTATGATTAGTTGGATTTTTCTAGTCAGACCGCCCTGGCAACAGGGAGGAAGGAGGGGATGATGTCAGGTCAGTATTGCCCTTACACCTGGGGCTACAAACACGCTACAATGGCCGGTACAAAGGGCAGCCAAGTCGCAAGACGGAGCAAATCCCATCAAAGCCGGTCTCAGTTCGGATTGCAGGCTGAAACTCGCCTGCATGAAGTCGGAATCGCTAGTAATGGTAGGTCAGCTATACTACCGTGAATACGTTCCCGGGTCTTGTACAAAATAAATGCGCCTGGCAGCGCATTGGACTAGGTGGTGTAAATCCACCTATTACTTAAGTTTTAAGTAATATAACTGCGGATAGGACTTCTCCGGTAACGGAAAGTCTGAAGGATCCTATATGTGAAAGGTAGTCCTTACAGATTGTCTACGACAATCAACGATGCTTTTGACCTTACAATCGTGTACATAGGGGAAGAAAGCCATAGAAAAGTCGGTAAGGAATGCAAGAAATAGCCCAATGTGTGACCCAGGGAGATCCTCATAACGAGTGTAATCAGCGTGGTTATGAGGAAGTCAGCAGAGTTCGTAGTACCTTTTATTTATGTATAATAAAAGGGAAGGAGCGAACCTTATGTTGAATCCGCAATATGTAGTTGGATTTGTTGATGGGGAAGGATGTTTTTCCATCACTATCAATAAAAACGACAACAGGTTATCCGAAGTAAGATTAATATTTGAAATTGAGCTTCGTGAAGGTGATGAACCAATTTTGCATGAAATTCGCAAAATTCTCGAATGCGGTAATATTTACCGTTTAGATTATGAGCGATACGCCAAATGGCGACCACATGTAAAGTATAAGGTCAGCAATTTTTACGATATATCAAACAAAATTATTCCTTTTTTCGAAAAGTATCCACTTCAGGCTAAGAAGCGCTTACAGTTTAAAGAGTTTTGCTATGTAGTAGAGCTAATTAAGGCAAAAGCGCATTTGACACCAGAAGGTATTGCAAAGATTCAAGCCTTAAGACATAAGGACTCGCTGGATGCGTTAGACGCGCATGTCCAGTGGGGTGCGACAGAGATTACCTGATCGCGATCACCGCCCGTCAAACCATGAAAGTCGCCAATACCTGACGTCCCGCCTCGCGCGAGCCTAAGGTAGGGGAGATGATTGGGGTTAAGTCGTAACAAGGTATCCGTACGGGAACGTGCGGATGGATTACCTCCTTTCTAGGGAGTAAAACTAGCAGCATTATGAGCAATCTTTTGCGAGCTAGGTCGGTCTCGGTAAATCGTAACAGTACTGACGATTTACGTATCCACTTAGGTGGACGAGAAATCAGTTCTGAACCTTTGGCTGACGTTGATTGCACTATTCGTTTTTTAACTAAAAGAGCCTCCTTTGACTGGAGGCTCTTTTGTTGATGTGTAACTTATTAAAATGAATGAATGATCAAATCTTTTGGTGGGGCTATGTGGACTCGAACCACAGACCTCGTCATTATCAGTGACGCGCTCTAACCAGCTGAGCTATAGCCCCTCAAATGGTGGAGATACAGGGACTCGAACCCTGGACCCCCTGCTTGCAAAGCAGGTGCTCTAGCCAACTGAGCTATATCCCCGAACTGTTAAGTACCGGTGTATTTTACCGAAAAAACAGGTTAAGTACAAGAAGCTAGAACAAGTTTGGTCTTAAGCGTAAAAACGTTATACTCTAATTGACATGAACAAGCCGCTTATAGCTTTACTTGCACTGATAGGAATAGGTGCTTCTTTGGCAAGCATTCCAGCGGCATATGCAGCCACTACAGGGGTTGCGCAAACTTATAATGCATCATCGACAGTTTTACCGGGAATGCTGGTCAGGCTCAATCCTACGACGAGTTCAAGTGATCTTGTCGTTCCTCTAACCGAGAACAATATAGGGAAAATGCTTGGTGTGGTTATTCCGCCCAGTGGTTCACCAATAGTTATTACTCCTCAATCTGCAGCTAGTCAGCAGGTAGTGGTAGCCGGAGCTGGCCGTTACAGTGTGTTGGTTTCAAATGAGGATGGTCCTATTAAAACCGGTGACCAGTTAACTATGTCTTCAATAGCGGGTATAGCTATGAAAGCTACAAAATCCCAGAAACAGATAATAGGGGAGGCTGAAGGAAGCTTTAATGGTGTAAGCAATGTTCTTGGAAGTGAAAACGTTCAAAACAATCACGGCAGAACTTTTAAAGAAGACATCAGCAGCATACCCGTAAACGTAAGCCTGGGTGCCAATCCAAATTACCAACCAAATAAATCTATACTACCCCAATTTATAGTTACGACTGCCACCAAGATAGCTAACAAAGAAGTAAGTACTTTCCATATAGTTTTGGCAGCTTTGGCTCTAATACTAACCGCAATTATATCTAGCAGCTTGTTCTTTGGTGGGGCAAGCAGTCGTATCACTGCTATAGGTCGCAATCCTTTAGCTAAAAAATCTGTAGCTAAGGCCCTACTCTCTATAGTCAGCTTTGGACTCATTGTATTTGTAGCAGGTCTTTTGCTGGCTTACTTGATACTTAGACTTTAATCAATTGAGAAGTAATCAAAACCGAAACTGGTGTCTGCTGGCGGGGTAGTAGCATCACATATACTGAAGCTGTTTGTAGTTCGATTTATATAATAGCTTAGGCCTCCAGCGGCACTTCCGACTGGAGTAACGTTAATATAAGGAGCCGTGCTAAAGGGCGTAATAAAGTTAATTGTTACAAAGCATCCAATCCCAGGACTTCCGCCAGTATTTATAGTTACATTACCTGCAGTATCGCTGCCGGAAACGCTTGATGTGCCACCACTACCTAAAGCACTGCCATAAGTTCGTCCTGGAACAGTACCCGTAGTAGTAATGTGATGGGTTAAAACTAAATTGCCAGTAAGCTGAAGGGAAGAGGTCGTTATTTGGGGCGCAGATAAGTCGCCTTCAAAAGTTCCACTACCTCCAACCTGGAGGTTCTTAGTTATAGTCGTATTGCCTTGCATATTTGTATTACCGGCCACGGCTAGATCCTTATTAATACTTGTCTGTCCAAATTGCGAAAACCCAGATACTGTTAACTCGCTAAGTGCTAGAGTTCCGCCAACACTTAAGTTTCCGGCTACATCTAAATTCTGACGTGCAAGTATCTGACCGGCAAAGACGGCACTACTTTCTACGTTTAGTAATTGGCCATTAGTACCGACCGTAGGACTAGTGTTAGCAAGTTGCGCGAGAGTACTGGCAGAGATTCCTTTAGAATTGATGTTAGCGGTAGTTGAACTGTGTCTACTATCTAGGTAAGCCATAATTCCTATAAGTAGACCTATAACCAAAACTACTCCGAAAAGCAGCATATATATATTAAGGCCGGAAACTAGATTTACTAACTTTTGTACCAATGATAGCTTTTGCTTGGGCTGGTTTGTATATTCGCTATCGGCTTGGTGCCCCGAATTGACCGTTGGATCGGTTAGGTCTGGATCTTCCTCTTCCTCAAGCGAAATAGAGGTTGAATCATCAACCTCAAATTCTTTCTCGTCGTCGGGGTTATGTGGCGAATAGTCCATAGCGCTTATCTTTATTTAAATCATACCCTATAATCTATGTAAAAGCGAAGTATTAGTACATGTCAAAACCGTTTTACCGAGTAGATAAACCAATAGGGATTGAGAACAGTCGGCGTTACCGAATTATCAATACTATTATCGTTATAGTGTTTGTATCTATTGGAGGAATACTTGCGTATCTAATACTAGACCTGAATAATATAAATAACCCAAATGTTAAGAGTGCTAGAGGCGCAACAATAGTTCAGCGTATCGCTGGTCCAAAAACATTTAAATCGGCTTACTTCGAATTTAGCGATACGAATAATTGGGAATATGCGCCAAATGACAGCACATCCAATAAATTAACTTATTTGCTTTATAACGGCGGAACTCCAGAAAGCTCATTAACGGTTTACGTTAACCAAACTCCAGTAAATGATGATTTAGTCGCCACCAGAGTATTACCCGTAAGTATTGTTGGTGACGATTCGCTTAGCGTGGGTGATATTTCTGTAACTTGCGGTAGTTTATATGGTTCTGAACCCAAGGTTGTTAAGACTGTAAGTATAGGAGGGACAAATTTTTTGTGCGTTCCAGACTCGCCTGAATACTTAGTTATAGCTGGACAGACTGGCGGTAGCTACATCTTAAGCCTAAGACGTTCGAATGGACAAATGGCCAATTATATAATCATTTACCGTGATTTAAGTGTGAACCCCAATCCTCAGCCGTTTATAGATGTGATGCAAACATTTAAAGCTCTCTAAAACTTAGCATTAACATGTTATAATTTTGATAGATGAGGCGAATAAAAATTGCTATTTTGGTTTTGGGTTTTGTGTTGCTCGGAAGTTCTACTGTTCTTGCTGCATCATCGCAGTCTCATTCAACCAACTTTGAAGTTAACGAAGTTCAGTTTGGTCCAGGGGGCCTCCTTCAAGGGAGCTCAACCCACTATAGAGCTCAAGAGGGTGTGGGATCGACTGCCGTCGGCTCGGCCAAAGGCAGTAGTTATGGTGCCAATAGTGGATTTTTGACACCAAATGAACCTTTCCTCCAAATGACAGTCAGCTCGGGTAACATTAATCTCGGTACTTTAAGTTCAAGCGGTGCATCAACGGGTACGGCCACATTTTCAATTAGGGCATATGTAGACAGTGGCTACACAGTCGTTAGCGAAAATACAGCACCATCAGATTCGGAGGGGCATACAATTAGTAACATGAGCACTGCGGCTGCTTCTACAATAGGAAAAGAGCAGTATGGTATTAACTTGGTGCAGAACTTGACTAGTTGCACTAACCCGGCTCCAGCTAACTTTGGTGCCAACCCCGTGCCACAACCAAATAGCAGCTATGCATCAGGTGTAGCGGCTAGTGGTTACAATACATGCGGCTTGTTTAAATACAATCCAGGTGACGTAATCGCCCAAAGTAGCACAAATGGATGGGGTGAAACAGATTACACGATTTCCTACATGATTAACATTAGTCCTGTCAGTCCAGCCGGTAGTTATAGCATGACCCAAAATCTAGTTGCTGTGGCAACTTACTGAAATACTATTGTATTTACAATAGTGCTAGTGGTAAATTACTAATTAAGTACAAGGCTATATAAAGTATATGATTAAGGGAAGACAACTGGCGACAGCATTAATCCGCGCTACAGGCATAGCTTTTATTATCTTCACCTTAAGCGGGGGCTTCTCTCTTACTAGTGGAAGCGTACTTGCCGCCACCATAACGCAAAGATCATTAGCCATAAGTACCTCAACGCCAAGCGCGACAGCTTCTTACACTTTTGGTTTTGTTCCCGGGACGGCTGGTGCAATCCAAGGTCTTGAATTTCAAGGTTGTACAACCGCATTGGGTACGTGCACTGTTCCAACTGGCCTAAGCTTCTCGAGTGCTGCGGGAGGAACTGTATCGGGATGGACTAATGCAACTAACTTTACGGTAGACGGAACTGGTGCTAATAACTGCATAGCTGCAGCCAATATATTATGTGCAAAAAGAACTCAGACCGGAAGTGAAGCAGCTTCTGGAGTGCATTCTATAGTATTCACAAATATAACTAACCCAAGTGGAGCCAGCTGCTCGACAGTTAACTGTACGTTTTTCATTAGAGTTTCAACTTATAACCTAACTACATATACGACAGGCAGCTTAGTCGATGCCGGGACCGTGGCATCGTCTACGACGCAAACTTTAACTCTTAACGCCGCCATCCAAGAGCAACTTGCTTTCTGTATCGGCAACACTACTGCAGACACTGCAACTGCTACAATTCCAACTTGCTCTACGATCACTGGAA
>Ga0302309_10000155_pt1 | contig 93933 bp, 57 predicted proteins | sample III_Palsa_N1_1_FD_200453 | JGI IMG/M metagenome (GOLD analysis project Ga0302309, IMG submission 200453) | Peat permafrost microbial communities from Stordalen Mire near Abisko, Sweden - III_Palsa_N1_1 | ecosystem: Environmental > Terrestrial > Soil > Palsa > Peat permafrost | place: Sweden...
CAGTGGATCTATAAAAGCTGCTCCCTGGTTAATTATGGTCATGAGCAATGCCAGGGCGGCATATCGTTTGTGTTTGTTTAAATAAAATAACAATGTTTTCATACTTGCCGCCAAATGGTATTTATTAAACCATTGGTGTAACAGTAAGATATAGCGCTTGTTTATCAATAACAGCTATTTTACAGAGTATTTATTGTTTTTTTGATTGTGCCAGAGTTTGGATAGGCTGGAAAAAACAAAAGCCTGCAGATCAGATCTGCAGGCTTTTGTTCAATTTTGTAGTGTTTGGCGGTGAGGGAAAGATTTGAACCCTCGGTGATGAACTATGTAAAGCTCATCAAAATCAATCAAATCGCATGTTTTTTTTAAGTTTTATTAAATTCTTCATCAATCCTACGATCAAATTGCCCAAATATTGGTGAGTACTTAATGGATTAACTGGAATACTTAATAAACATATCCATGAAAAAGAAAAATTTTTATAATCTCTTTCTCAATTTTTAGTTCGCCATTTGTGCTATTTACATCAAGCTCACATGCGCAATTTATTGATGCCAATAATATAAATATCAGATATTCGGAAATTATAATTTAGAGGTCCTTTCTGTAATGTTCTACACAGTTTTGTTCCGTTAATAAATATATTAGGAAGTGAACTGTAGCTACAGAGAATGAAAGACTATAGCATAAACACAGGCTAACCCTCAAACTTACATTTATTACGTTTCCTTTGTTTCTGGATTGCTACAAACCTGCGTCTAGGGTGGATATACCGCTGATATTGACCACCGGTTAACACCATTACCTAATAAATTGAAAACCGCCGATGGACGGGATGTGAACGTTTTGGAATTTAAGCCCGTACTCACCGATACGAAGGCTATGAGCGCCTGAGCCAAATATTTCCGCAATCATTATGTCTTCGATACCGAAATCGATATTTTCAGGAAGGGCACAGTCGAAAAGCATTTATCGGGGACTTATTATCAATATTTTTGCTAGTAACAACTTAATTGTAAAATAAACACTCATACTGTTTCACAAAAAATGGCTATTATTGTTTACATTTAAATTCAGCCTATAATAACATCCGTTTTATTTTGTACTTTAAATGAGCAAATATGCCAACCAGAACCGCATTTTACAGGCGGTAGATTGTATTGTTTTTGGATTTGATGGTGATACCTTAAAGATTCTGCTAATTCAGCGCGGGATTGACCCAGAGAAGGGAAAATGGAGCTTGATGGGTGGATTTGTGCAAACTAATGAAAGTTTAGACCAGGCATCAAACCGTATATTAAAACAACTTACAGGATTGGATAGTGTGTATCTGGAACAACTACACACCTTTAGCGACCCAAACCGCGACCCTATTGAACGAACCATATCAAGCGCCTATTTCGCTTTATTGGATATTAACAAATATGAGAAACAGCTCAGTTCGGATTATCATCCGGAATGGTTTTCGTTAAAACGAATGCCGAAACTAATTTTTGATCACCAGGATATGGTAGAGTTAGCCAAGAAGCGATTGAGATACAAAGCTGCTTTACACCCTATTTTGTTTGAGCTGTTACCTAACAGGTTTACCATACCGCAATTGCAAAATCTGTATGAAAGTGTTTACAATACTAAAATTGACAAACGCAATTTCAGCAAACGCATTTTGGCTACAGGCTTGTTAGTTAAACAAGCAGATAAAGATAAATCCGGTTCACGTCGTGGCGCATTTTATTATCAGCTCAATATGCAAAACTATTATGCCAAGTTTCAGGCATTTTTAAACCTGATCCCTAACCCTACTAATCTTATTTTTTAAATTCAGATAACTATCAAACAAAACAGGCACCCTAAATTAGGATGCCTGTTTTGTTAATGTTGATATTCTTATACGTTACCAGAATTTCACGTAAAGCATTGTTAGCAATACAAACGTCACTACTATAAGAGCAAGCGTTGAGGGTTCAACCTTAAACATTTTCCTATCCAAAATGAAATGTTTAGGATTAATTTTAGGTCCAAACATACTCACAGCAATTATTGATATCATCGTAAATAAGAACGACAACCCCATACAGATCAGGAACGGTATTTCATATTGGTGTGTTGTACTGTTAAAGTATGCAGTATATAACAATGTATCGTTACCAAATAATCTTGGAGCAAGGTCATTAAACAGTATCGACATTAAAAAGCCCATGATGATACCGATAATAGCACCTGCGCTTGTTGTACGTTTCCAAAAGAAACCCAAAATGAATATGGCAAATATACCCGGGCTTATGTAACCTGTGTATTTTTGGATAAAGGTAAAGCCACCTGCACCACCAATGCCCAAAAGGTCTTTCCAGGTTAGCAAAATGGATATAAACAGCGCAAGCCCAATTATAATTTTCCCCATACCTACCATTGATTTTTCGCTGGATTCTTTCTTTATATATTTCTTATAAATATCCATCGTAAATATGGTTGATATACTATTGGCTTTACCTGCAAGTGATGCTACAATTGCGGCAGTTAAGGCAGCTACAGAAAGTCCTTTCAATCCATTAGGTAAAAACCCCAATACTGCAGAATACGCCCTATCCGGCACTAAATGGCCGCCGGTCATCATTTCATGCTGCAAACCACCATTTTTATACAATACATAAGCTGCAATCCCGGGTACAATTACGATGATTGGCATAGCCAGCTTCATTAAGCCTGCGAATAAAATACCGGTGCGTGCTGTTTTTAAATTTGCGCCTAACGCCCTTTGCGTTATGTATTGGTTACACCCCCAATAATTCAAGTTAACAATCCATTGCCCTGCAAAATACATAGCGATACCAGGCAACAATAAATATTTATCTACATAGGCCTGTGATGAGTGTGGTCCTGGTTTAGGCAGCATCATCTTAAAGTGATCCGGCGAATCTTTTATCATGGCCTCAAACCCGGCAATAGCGCTTTTGCCTAACCCAAAATGCTCACTTACCATGGTAAGCGCAATATAGGTTGTGGCTAAACCACCAACTACTAAAACCAACACTTGTATTACATCGGTAAAACCAATAACCTTCATCCCGCCCAATGCAATTACGAGCGAGAAGATAGCCAGGGCTATAATAATACAATGTAAAGAACCTTCATCACCACCAATTACGCTGTTAATAGCTAATGCGCCTAAGTATAATATGGAAGTTAAGTTGACGAAAATGTACAACAACAACCAAAAAATAGCCATTATTAAACTGGTAGCTTTATTATACCGTGTTTCCAAAAACTGCGGCATGGTGAATATCTTGTTTTTAAGATACACCGGAATAAACCATACCGCTACAATAATCAGTGCGATCGCGGCTATCCATTCATAAGCGGCAACGGCTAAACCAACCTGAAAGCCTTGTCCGCTGGCACCAATAAATTGCTCTGCCGATATATTAGAAGCAATAAGCGATGCACCGATTGCCCACCAGGTAAGTGAACCTTCGGCTAAAAAGAAATCATGGCTCCCGGTAACGGCATCTTTCTTTTTACGGCTGTATACCCAATAGCCATAACCCGACACCACAAAAAAGTAGATGACGAATATTACGTAATCAATAGTAGAAAACTTATTCATTGTTTATTAATTGGTTTTATTGTGGTGGTAAAATCCGGGTGTTGCCTTCTCACTAACAACACCGGAAATTTATGCAATATGCATTATTTATAGTAAACATCATTCCACCGCAATTCATTACGTAACGAATCTAATTTGGTGTCTTTCCCTATCCTTATAAATTCCAATCCAGCCATGTCGGCAAAATCCTGCATGTGCTCAGCAGTCAGGTTTTGGCTGTAAGCCGTATGATGTGCGCCACCTGCGTATATCCATGCAGCGCAGCCGGTTTTCATATCCGGGTATGGTTTCCAAAGCACCCTTGCTACCGGTAATTTTGGCAATTCGTTTTGTGGTTCGATTGCTTCAACCTCATTTATTATTAACCTGAAACGGTTACCCATATCAACTATCGATGCATTAAGCGCCTCGCCACCGGCAACATTAAATACTAACCTTGCAGGATCAGCTTTGCCACCGATACCTAAAGCATGAACTTCTAATACCGGTTTATCTTTTGCTAATGAAGCATCAACCTCCAGCATGTGTGATCCCAATACCAAAGCATTGTTTGGATCAAAGTGGTAGGTATAATCTTCCATAAAGGCATTACCGCCTTTAAGTCCACTACCCATAACTTTAAACGCGCGTACCAAAGCCGCTGTTTTCCAGTCACCTTCACCCGCAAAACCGTAACCATCAGCCATTAAACGCTGCGCGGCAATACCCGGTAATTGCACCATGCCATGCAGATCTTCAAACGTATCTGAGAAACCTTTAAAGCCACCATCAACCAAAAACTTGCGCAGGCCCAACTCAATTTTAGCTGCTTCGTATACTGATTGATGTTTTTCTCCGCCTTTTAGCAAAGCAGCATCCATAGTATACGAGGCTTCGTATTCAGCTATCAGCTTATCAATTTCAGCCTCGCCAATGCTGTTGAGTACTGCAACCAAATCGCCAATTCCATAGGTATTTACCGAGAAGCCAAATTTTAATTCAGCTTCAACCTTATCGCCATCGGTAACGGCAACAAAGCGCATGTTATCGCCAAAGCGGGCAAATTTCGCGCCTTGCCAATCGTTCCAGCCTGCAGCGGCACGTGCCCATGTGCTTATTTGATTTAAAACATCCTCCTCTTGCCAATGCCCCACAACAACTTTGCGGTTTTTGCGCATTCTCGATACGATGAATCCAAACTCCCTGTCGCCATGCGCGCTTTGGTTAAGGTTCATAAAATCCATATCAATACTGCTCCACGGGATATCGCGATTGTATTGGGTATGCAGGTGCAGCAATGGTTTTTGTAAAATACTTAAACCCCGTATCCACATTTTTGCAGGCGAAAACGTGTGCATCCAGGCAATAATACCAATGCAATTTTCGGCAATATTAGCTGCCTGTATAGTTTCGTAAATTTCTTCGGTTGATTTTACTGTCGGTTTAAAAACAACTTTTACCGGCACTTGCGGCGCGCTGTTTAAACCGTTTGCAATCTCAAGCGAGTGTTCGGCTACTTTTTTAAGCGTTTCTTCTCCGTATAAGTTCTGGCTTCCGGTAATAAACCATACTTCTAATGTTTTCAGATTGGTCATTGTATAATTGGATTATGTTTATTTATTGAATTTCAGTTCTGCCCGTAATATGAATCCGGACCATGTTTGCGTTCGAAGTGTTTTTTGATTAAAGAATCCTGTAATCTTTTAGCCTGGGGATTAATTTGTTCGGTAAGATAAGCCATATGCGCAACTGCTTCTAAAACAGCGCTGTTGTAAACAGCCTTTTCTGCCGATTTACCCCAGCTGAATGGCGCGTGGTTGCCCACCAATACCATTTCCACTTCTTTGTGGCTTATTCCCTCTTTTTCAAAGTAGTTCATGATCTGGAAACCAGTCTGGTGCTCATAATCGCCCATAATCATTTCATCATCCATTGGTGGCGCACATGGTACATCAACCGTTAAATAATCGGCATGTGTGGTACCGAAAATTGGTATGCAACGCTGCGATTGCGCCCAGGCAGTCGCATAGGTAGAATGTGTATGCACTATCCCGTTAATATCCGACCAATGTTTATATAAAACCGCGTGTGTTTTGGTATCAGATGATGGCCTCAAGTCTCCTTCAATGGTATTGCCATCAAAATCAACAATTACCATTTTTTCTGGTGATAAATCTTCATAAGGCACACCGCTTGGTTTTATAGCAAAAACCCCTAAAGAATGATCTGCCGCGCTTACATTACCGAAGGTAAAAAGCACCAGATTCAATTTGGGTAATTGCATATTTGCCTCGTAGGCGCTTTTTCTGATGTAGTCGTATTTGCTCATGACAATACAGTTTGTGTTTGAGAAGATTTGGATTGATCGGCAATTTGTTTGGCTACAAAACTGCCCAGGTTTTGATATTGCTGATAGCGTTTGGCATAAATGGCTTTGTTTTCTTCATTTGGATAATACTCCACATCAAAGCCGCGGCCCATTGCTTCCATCGCGTCCTCAACTTTAGGATAGATACCCGCGACCACTGCGGCAAACATGGCAGCGCCTAATGCACAGGTATGTTTAAATTGATGGATGCGGATGGGCATACCTAAAACATCCGACATCATTTGCATTACAAACGGCGACTTTTTAGCCACACCGCCAATGCCTATAATACCTTTAACCGGTATCCCTTCCTGCACAAAACGTTCAACAATACTTTTCGCTCCAAAGCAAGTAGCTTCAGCCAAAGCACGAAACATTCTTGGCGCGTCGGTTCCCAAACTCAAGCCTGCTATCGCGCCTTTTAAAGTTTGATCCGCATCGGGTGTGCGGCGACCATTGAACCAGTCAATTGCCAGTTCGTTATCTTCATCAATTGGCAATAATGCCGCTTGCTTGCTTAATTCAGGAATGATCCGTTCAGCCATTTCTTCCTGCAAAGCCAAAGCGGTTACCGCGTCAATAACTGATGAGTGCGAAAGCAAATGAGTTAAAGGCCACGACAGGATATTTTTAAACCAGGCATAAGTATCGCCAAAAGCAGATTGCCCTGCCTCCAAGCCAATCATCCCCGGGATAACCGAACCATTTACTTGCCCGCATATGCCGCGTACCAGTTTGCCTTCCATTTCGCTGGCAGGTGCAACCAAAATATCACAGGTTGAGGTACCCATTACCTTACTTAAATGGTAAGGTTCAATTTGCCCGCCTACCGCGCCCATGTGCGCGTCAAAAGCGCCTACACCAATAACCACATCGGTTGACAAGCCTAAACGATCTGCCCATTCCTTACTTAAATAGCCTGCTTTTTGATCGGCTGTTGCGGTATCTGTAAATAACTTTTTGGTAAATCCCTCCAGTAATGGATCAAGAGATGAGAAAAATTCATTTGGTGGCAAACCGCCAAATTCTTCGGCCCATAAAGCCTTATGCCCTGCCGAACATACACCACGTTTTATATCCTTAGCATCGGTACCACCGGTTAGTAAAAACGGGATCCAGTCGCAATGCTCAACCCATGAGTGTGTAGCGTTACGCACTTTTTCGTCAACCCTTAAAACGTGAAGCAACTTGGCCCAAAACCATTCAGACGAATAAATACCGCCTACATATTTTAAATAATTTATATGAAATTTGGTAGCATGCTCATTTATCTCGGCGGCTTCGTTTAGCGAAGTGTGATCCTTCCACAAAACAAACATCGCGTTAGGGTTTTCTTCAAAACCCGGCGTTAATGCCAATGGTACACCGGCACTGTTTACCGCTATTGGTGTAGAACCCGTGGTATCAACAGATAAACCTTTGATATCGGCAGGATCAAAATCCTTTCCGGCAAGTTTGATACAATCTTTAATGGTGGTTTCAAGTCCGGAAATGTAATCCAACGGGTGCTGCCTGAACTGGTTGTTTGCAGGGTCGCAATAAAATCCTTTTTGCCAGCGTGGATAACTATAAACAGCCGAAGCTATTTCTTCACCATTACCCGCGTTAATAATTACAGAGCGAACAGAATCAGAGCCGTAATCGACCCCGATCACAAATAAATTTTTACTCATAATTGGTTATAATTGTACAAATAACACTAATTTATTTAACAAAAGAAATATTTCATTAAAAAAATTAACCTTGAGCTTACTGAATATAAATCAACTACTATAACTTAACATAAATGTTACATTTGTATTTAAATAAGTGTAATTTTATTAGTGTATATTTTATACTTATTAAACACTTTGATTTGAGCGTAACCTTAAATAATAATAAAGCCAATTATATTTTTAATTTTTACCAATAAACTTAATGCCTAAATGAAAGTAAAAGCATTGCTATTTGACCTTAACGGTACAATGATAAATGACATGGAGTTTCACACCCGTGCCTGGCTTGATATGTTTAACAACCAGCTTGGTGCGAACCTAAGTTGGGAAGACGCAAAAAAAGAGATGTACGGTAAAAATCAGGAGGTGTTGATCAGGGTATTTGGTGCCGACAGGTTTACAGCTGAAGAGATTAATGCATTATCAATAGAAAAGGAAACACGCTACCAAAAGGAATTTCTACCGCATTTAAAATTGCTACCGGGATTACAAGAATTGCTTGATGATGCCTACAACCGTAATATCCCAATGGGGATTGGTTCGGCGGCTATAACTTTCAATATCAACTTTGTGCTTGATAATTTGCATCTGCATAAATACTTTAAATCGATAGTAAGCGCCGATGATGTAAAGAAAAGCAAACCCGATCCGGAAACATTTTTAAACATTGCGGATCAATTGAACATCGCCCCAAAAGATTGCCTCGTTTTTGAGGACACTCCAAAAGGTGCCGAAACTGCTTTTAATGCCGGGATGAAATGTGTGATATTAACTACCACCCATCAACAGAGTGAATTTAGTCATCTTGATAATATTGTACATTTTTCTGCGGACTATAAAGATGAGTTCATTAAGGCGTTTTTTACTAATTAACTGAACGGCTAAAAATCGAACAGTTTTACCAACCAAACAAACCCGTTATTAAATATTGATTTACAGATAGATAAGTATTTTAATAATTAAATATCGTCTTATTAAAGCATATTGATACTATAACGATGGAGTAAATATTATTTCCCGAAAGTTTGAATGCGTTGCTTTGCAACTATACTTTTGAAACAGCCAATATTATTATCCTTCCGGCATTCAACATTACAGCCGGTGACATATAAACTAAGAAATGAATAAAAAACAATCCGGTTCTGTTTTATGCTTCGGCGAATTATTGTTTAGGATAAGTCAAGATAAGGGTGGTAACTGGCTTAAAGAAAACAGTGTGCCTTTTTATATTGGCGGTGCCGAACTGAATGTAGCTACCGCGCTTGCTTTATGGAAAGTACCATCAAAATACATTACCGCTTTGCCTCAAAATGGCATGTCGACACAAATTAAAACTCACCTTGAAGGCAAGAAGATTGATGTATCCGAAACTTACTACCATGGCAACCGTGTTGGGCTCTACTACTTAACAAGCGGATCGGATATTAAACACGATACCCTAATTTACGACCGTGCAGGATCAGCATTTGCTGAACTCAAGACGGGCATGATAGGCTGGGATAAAGTATTCAACGGCGTTAGCTGGTTTCATTTCAGCGCTATTTGCCCCGCCATCAACCAAAATATAGCCGATGTTTGCGAGGAAGCATTAATTGCCGCATCTGAAAGAAACATTACGATTTCGCTCGATTTGAACTATCGCTCGAGGCTATGGCAATACGGCAAAACGCCTCTTGACGTAATGCCGGGATTAGCAAAATACTGCACACTCATAATGGGTAATGTGTGGGCTGCCGAAAATATGTTGGGCATACCTATTGATGCCGATTTACATACCATAGGCGAAAAGAACAACTACTTAAAAGCAGCGCTAAAAACATCAAAGCATATTATTGAGCATTACCCTAAATGTACTACCGTTGCCAATACTTTCAGGTTTGATGTGGGCAAGGGCATCAATTATTACACAGCGCTTTACACTAATAACGAGTTTTACAGCACAGTCGATCATTCGGCAACGCAAATAGTAAACAAAGTGGGCAGTGGCGATTGCTTTATGGCTGGTTTGATCTACGGTTTTTATAACGGCCTTAGTCCTGAAAGGACACTTAATTTTGCCACCTTAGCAGCTTTCGACAAACTATTTATAAAAGGCGATACCACAACCAGTACCGCCAAAGAAATAAAAAACATCACCATAAAATGAGCTCTAAACAAACCATACTCGATAGCATTATAGCACAGGGCATGTTGCCTTTGTTTTATCATGAAGATGCAACTGTAAGCCTTGAGGTTACCCGCGCCTTGTACAAAGCAGGTGTGCGTGTGTTTGAGTATACCAACCGTGGTGAAGCTGCACTCGAAAATTTTAAGCTATTAAAAAAAGCGCAAAAGGATGAAATGCCGGAACTACACTTAGGTATCGGCACTATAAAAACTGCTACCGAAGCTAAAAACTTTATTGCTGCCGGGGCGGACTTTATCGTTGCGCCTATCATCAATCCCGAAGTTGCCCAGATAGCCCATGCGCATAACTTATTGTGGTGCCCGGGTTGTATGACGCCTACCGAGATTCATCGCGCACAGCAAAACGGCGCTGATTTGATCAAGCTATTCCCGGCTAATATTTTAGGCCCGGCATTTTTAAGTTCGATAAAGGAATTATTCCCCGGTCAACTGTTTATGCCTACCGGCGGTGTTGAATTGAATATCGATAATATAAGCAGTTGGTTTCAGGCTGGAGTTTGCGCGGTTGGCTTGGGAAGCAAGCTGATTACAAAAGAGATTTTAATACATGGTCATTACGACCAACTACATACAAAAACGCAGCACGCGCTGCAACTGGTACAAGCTGCCAGGTAAAAACCAATGCTAATATAAACCACTATGGCGAATGATAAGGTAGGAAATTACAGATGGGTAATTGCGGCTTTGCTGCTTTTTTCCACTACCATCAATTATATGGACAGGCAGGTGATCAGCTATGTGAAGGACTACTTTTGCACTCCTGTTGCCAAAGGTGGATTCGGATGGACTGATAACGATTATTCCTATGTAACTTCATTTTTCACCTTATTTTATGCTGGTATAACTGTTTTAGCGGGCTTGGTTATTGATAAGATAGGCACAAAATTAGGCTTGGCTTTGTCATTAATCATTTGGTCGGTTTTTGGAATATTGAACGCGTTTGCTGGTAGTGCTGTAATTATGCATGCCGTGATCCGTAGCTTGTTTGGTATTGGCGAGGCGGGAAACTTTCCAGCGTCCATCAAAACTGTTGCCGAGTGGTTCCCAAAAAAGGAACGTGCGTTGGCAACAGGAATTTTTAATAGCGGTTCCAATATTGGGGCAATGATAGCCGCACTTTTTGTACCCTGGTGTTTGATACATTACGGTGAGGCATTGGGTTGGAAAATGGCTTTCATTATTACTGGCACCGTAGGTTTTTTATGGTTGATATTTTGGTTCGCTTTGTACAATCCTCCTCATAAAAACAGGTTTCTTACTAAAGAAGAACAGGATTTTATAAACGAAGATGACCTCGCCGTTCATGCGGCGGCATCTGAAGATGTGGCTGTTCGCGAAAAGACATCATGGGGAAAATTGTTTAAGTATCCGCAAACCTGGGCTTTCTTCTGGGGTAAATTCCTCACTGATGGGATCTGGTGGTTCCTGCTATTTTGGTTGCCCGATTATCTTAAGAAGCAGTTCGGCATGGATATTCACCATATTATGTGGCCAACTTTTATTGTTTATGCTATCTCAATTTTTGGCAGCACTTTTGGTGGTAATTTACCGCGAATGATGATTAACAAGGGCATGCCTGTATACAAAGCTCGGATGAGGGCTATGTTTATCATCGCTTTATTCCCGCTATTTTTATTACTTACCCAATACTTTGGCAATAAGGAAATTTTCGGCAACTATGCAGCTACACTTGCTATAGCCGTTATTTGTATAGGCGCGGCAGCGCACCAAGCCTGGTCGGCTAATTTGTTTACTACCGTGTCTGATATGTTCCCTAAAAACGCCGTTGGTTCGGTAACGGGTATCGGTGGTATGGCAGGAGGCTTGGGTGGCGTTATCATCCAAAGGCTATCCGGAATATTAAATACTGCCTATCACTCGCATCCGCAAATTGCCTATCTCATTATGTTTACTATTTCGGCTCTGGCCTATATTATTGCCTGGACTATCATCAGAATATTAACCCGTAAACCACAGCAGATACTGGTGTAAACAAGCTTATTGCCTATAAGTTTTCTTAACAATCAGCTTTTTCAAATAATTACCGTGGGAACGTTTGCGTAAATAATAATAGGGTAATACTTGCCAGATATTTTATGTCGACCTACTTTTGATGTGCATTTACTGCTATACCAATTTACTATGAAACCTTTTTTGAACCAGGATTTTTTATTGCAAAGCAAAACTGCTGAGCATTTATACCATGATTATGCAGCCAAAATGCCTATCATTGATTACCATTGCCATCTTGACCCAATGCTGATTGCGAATAATATCAATTTTGCTAATCTTACTGATACCTGGTTAAAAGGCGATCATTATAAATGGCGCGCCATGCGTGCCAATGGTATTGATGAACAATTTATCACCGGCACAAAAACCGACTTTGAAAAGTTTGATAAATGGGCGGCAACTGTACCTTATACCCTGCGCAACCCGCTTTACCACTGGACACATTTGGAACTGCAACGTTATTTTGATGTACATGATATCCTTTCGCCAAAAACAGCAAAGGCTATTTATGACGAGTGCACCGCCAAATTGCAAACACCGGAATACAGCGTGCAAAGCATGATCACCAAAATGAATGTGGAAGTGATTTGTACAACCGATGATCCTATCGATAACCTGGAATATCACCAAAAAATAAAACAAAGCAACAGCAATGTTAAAGTTTACCCGGCATTCCGCCCTGATAAAGCGATGAACGCGGATGATGTTGCTTCGCTAAATCAATACATCAGCAAGCTGGAAGCAGTAAGTGATGTAGCCATCAGCACTTACAGCGATTACCTGAAAGCACTTAAAAAACGCCACGATTACTTTGCAGAGAATGGCTGCGCAATATCAGACCATGGTTTAGAGCAAATTTATGCTGAAGATTACACCGCTGAAGAGATCAGCACGATATTCAACAAGATCCGCTCAGGCAAAGCATTGGATGCGGTTGAAGCCTTGAAATTCAAATCGGCTATGCTATATGAGTTTGCTTTATGGGATCATGAAAAAAACTGGGTGCAGCAATACCATTTAGGCGCTATCCGTAACAATAATGCACGTGCGCACCGTGAGATCGGCCCGGATACAGGTTACGATTCTATCGGCGATTTTACCCAGGCACAAGCACTTTCACGCTTTTTAAATAAGTTGGATGGCACTAATCAATTGGCAAAAACTATTCTTTACAATCTTAACCCAGCTGATAACGAGTTGTTTGTCGCAATGGCAGGTAATTATAACGATGGCAAGGTTGTAGGTAAAATGCAATTTGGTTCGGCATGGTGGTTTTTAGATCAAAAAGATGGCATGACCAAGCAAATCAATTCACTCTCAAGCATGGGATTGTTGAGCAAATTGGTTGGTATGCTAACCGATTCACGCAGTTTCTTGTCTTACCCTCGCCATGAATATTTCAGAAGGTTGCTTTGCAATTTACTGGCTGAGGACATTGAAAACGGAGAATTGCCAAACGATTTAGAGTGGACTGGTAAAATTGTTCAAGACATTTGTTACTATAACGCTAAAAACTATTTCACCTTTAAATAGGCTTTTTTGAGGAATCCCGAACAATTAGTTCTGCTTCCAACTGCATAACGGAATATTCTTCAATAGGGCGTTTGCTTTCGATGGTTTTAATAAGCACCTCGGTAGCCATCTGCCCTATCTGAAATGCAGGCTGGCGAACTACGGTTAACGATGGTTCGAACAAATCGGCCACATCCGAATTAGTAAACCCAGCAACGCCCATTTCATTTGGGACTTTAATGCCCAGCTTTTTCAAAATGTGCATGGAGTTGATGGTTAGCCTGTCGCTGGCTACAAAAATAGCATCGGGTTTATCATTCAAATCCAGCAATTGTTTAATAGCTGTTTCAACCTCATCGGCAATCATACCACCGTGATCGCAATGCTTTAACCATGATGAATCAAAGGCAAGTCCGTTTTTATCAAGCGCAGCCTTGTAACCATCAAAACGCTCTATACTGATAAGCAAATTATTTGAGTTTGTTAAATGTGCTATTTTTTCAAAACCCGAATTGATCAGCAATTCCGTAGCATCATAAGCACCTTTAAAATTATTGATGCTGATGTTATGAGTTTCAATCCCGTTAGCAAGCCTATCGAAAAACACAATTGGAAAGCCTTTATCTACCAGGAATTTGTATTGGCTAATATCTGTTGTTTCGGCAGAAATAGAAACCAGTAGCCCATCCACATGCCTTGATAGCAAGTGTTGCACATTCACCATCTCTCGATCAAATGATTCATGGGTTTGGGTAATGATAACGTGATACCCACGATTATATGCGATAGATTCAATCCCATTGATTGCCTGCGAAAAATAATCATTGGCAACTTCGCATACCACCACACCAATCGAGTGGCTTTTATGATCCTTTAAGCTTAAGGCAATTGGGTTTGGGCGATAGTTAACCTTTTCCGCATATTCAAGCACCAGCTTTTTGGTTTCAGTACCAATTTCATAGCTACCATTCAACGCCCGCGATACGGTCGAGGTTGATAAACCCAAAGCCTTGGCAATATCCTTTATAGTGTATGATTCAAACATTAAAGCGGTTCACAATTGTTTCGAACGGCTAATTTAAATTAAAAAATCAACTAAAAAAGACCGATCAAGGCATATTCTCCTCACGGCATTCCCCAGATACCGGTTTACGGAAACGATTGCGTGGTTTTAGTTGTGCATATGCTTCATTATTCAGTTGTGGCAGTTTAAATTTGTTACATAACCAGTTAAATCATCCGGCCTTTAGCCGGGTAACCATCAAAACATGTTTATTTTAAGAAGAATATTTAGCATTGCTATTTTAATAATTGCAGGTAGTTTAACTATACAAGCACAGAAATATTCGTGGCAACATTTGCCAAAAATCGCGGTTCCTGTGTTTAAAAGAGACACCTTCAACATTGTTAAATACGGTGCGAAGGCCGATGGCATCACGCTAAATACCAAAAGCATAAACAAAGCTATTATTGCCTGCAGCGCTAAAGGCGGCGGTGTGGTATTAATACCGCAAGGCTTATGGCTAACCGGCCCAATCGAGCTTAAAAGCAATGTAAACCTATGCGTTAGCCGTGCTGCTCTTTTACAATTTACCGGCGATAAAAGCCAGTACCCATTAGTCGAGGGTAACTACGAAGGCCACGCAGCCGTACGTAATCAATCACCAATTTCAGGTACTGACTTGGTTAACATTGCCATTACTGGTGGAGGTATTATTGATGGTAACGGTGATGTTTGGCGCGCCATTGGTAAAGACCGCTTAACCGCGCAGGAATGGGATAAATTAGTAGCATCCGGCGGTGTTGTTAGCGAGAACGGCAAAGCCTGGTATCCATCCCAAAGCTATGTCGACGGTTTAAAAACGCCGGATGCTGGTGTAATCCAACCCGGCAAAAAAATGAATGATTACGAACCGTTTAAAGATTTCTTCCGCCCGAATCTGTTGGTGCTAACCAATTGCAAAAAGGTTTTATTGGAAGATGTCACTTTTCAAAATTCACCGGCATGGTGCCTGCATACTTTAATTTGCGAAGACTTGACATTAAAGGGTGTACATGTTCGCAATCCCTGGAATGCGCAAAATGGTGATGGCATTGATATAGAATCCTGCAAAAACGTATTGCTGGAAGGCAGCACTTTTGACGCTGGCGATGATGGTATCTGCATCAAATCTGGCCGTGATGAGGAAGGCCGTAAACGTGGCAAACCTACCGAAAACGTGATTGTTAGTAACGATGTGGTTTACCGGGCACATGGTGGCTTTGTTATTGGCAGCGAAATGTCGGGCGGGGCTCGTAATATTTTCGTTTCCGATTGTTCTTTTATCGGCACAGATGTTGGCTTGCGCTTTAAAACAAACCGCGGTCGCGGCGGCATAGTCGAGAATATCTACATCAAAAATATCATCATGCGCAATATTTTAACGGATGCTATCCTTTTTGATATGTACTATATGGGTAAATCTCCAGGCGATGATGGTTCAGGTACTGATCCAGCCCAAATCCCGGTAACCGCAGCAACCCCGCAGTTCCGCAATTTTTATGTGGATAATGTAGTTTGTGATGGTGCCGAAAAAGGTTTACAAGTGAGAGGCTTGCCGGAGATGAATATTAAAAATATCTATCTTCAAAATTTAGTATTAAAAACAAATCAGGGAGTTGATATTATTGAAGGAACAGGTATCAGTTTAAAAAATGTACAGTTGGATTGCAAACAAACATCGCCGTTAATCAATATTGAGAACAGTCACGATATTAGTTTCGATCATATCAGCTATTCAAATGCGCAAACTTTGTTTTCGGTAAGCGGTAAACATTCAGCTCAAATAAAAGTAGAACATACCGATGTTGCAAAGGCATCAACCCCAACCGAGTTTAAAAAAGGCGCTGATGCATCCTCGATAACCATAGCCAATAATTAATAATGAAGAAGTTATTGCTGTTGATATTGAACATTTGCACGGCTACGCTAATTATGGCGCAGGCTACAACCTACCCTACCCACTTTACCGTGGCGCAGGATGGCAGCGGCGATTTTAAAACCATTCAAGAGGCGGTTAATGCCGTTCGCGATCTGTCGCAGCAGCAGGTTACTATTTTCATCAGGAAAGGCATCTACCACGAAAAACTGGTTATACCTTCATGGAAAACCAAGATCTCATTAGTAGGCGAGAATAAAGACAATACCATCATCACCAATGCTGATTATTCCGGCAAAGCAAATCCGGGCGGCAAGGATGCTTTCGGTAAAGATAAATTCACCACCTACACCTCGTACACAGTTTTAGTACAGGGAAATGATTTCCATGCTGAGAACCTAACCATAGAAAATACAGCAGGTCGCGTTGGGCAAGCAGTAGCTTTACATGTGGAAGGCGACCGTATCATCATAAAAAATTGTAAGCTCTTAGCTAACCAGGATACTTTGTATGCTGCTACAGAAAATAGCCGCCAATATTATCAAAACTGCTTTATACAAGGCACAACCGATTTCATTTTCGGCGAGGCAACGGTGGTTTTTGACCATTGTACGATAAAAAACTTGTCCGATTCTTATATCACCGCACCTGCAACCACACCAAGGCAACAGTTTGGTTTCGTTTTTTTTGATTGCGATTTGATCGCTGACTCTACGGTTAAAAGAGTTTTCCTGGGCAGGCCATGGCGACCAAATGCCAAAGTGGTTTACATCAACACCAATATGGAAAGCCCTATTGTACCGGTTGGCTGGGATAATTGGCGCAATCCAGATAATGAAAAGACTGCCTATTTTGCAGAATACAACAGCACTGGCCCGGGTGCAAATATTGCAGCGCGCGCAGTGTGGTCGCATCAACTCAATTCAACTGAAATAAAATCATATACCATAAAAAATATCCTGTCGGATAAAGGCGGCTGGGATGTTGAACAATCTTTAAAACAATGATCCTATCAAAAGATAATTTAGCGAAAATTGATGTTCCCGGCTTACAAGTTCCGGATAAATCGATGTTTGATCTGCCCGAAAAAGTATTGCAGTTTGGCACCGGTGTACTTTTGCGTGGCCTGCCTGATTATTTTATAGACAAGGCCAACAGGCAAGGTATTTTTAACGGTCGTGTAGTGGTGATTAAATCTACCGATACTGGTTCGGCAAGTGATTTTGATAAACAGGATGGGCTCTATAGCATCTACTCCAAAGGGATTGAGAATTTAGAGGAAATGAGTGAACAGGTTATCTGCTCGAGCATAAGTCGGGTATTATCTGCAGCTAATGACTGGACTGAGATTTTGAAAGTCGCCCAAAGTTCTGATCTAAAAATTGTAATATCTAACACTACCGAGGTAGGCATCCAATTTATAAAAGAAGATGTGCGTAACCAACCCTCTATCTCTTTTCCAGGTAAACTACTGGCAGTTTTATATGAGCGTTATAAAGCATTTAAAGGCAGTCCCGAAAGTGGTTTGATCATCATCCCAACAGAATTGATTGTTGATAACGGTAAAAAACTGGAATCAATTGTATTTGAACTAGCCCATTTAAACAATTTGGAACACGAGTTTATGGATTGGCTGGAAGATCATAATACTTTCTGCAATTCACTGGTCGACAGGATTGTACCGGGCAAACCCACAAAAGAAGTAGCAACAGAGCTTACTCAAAAAAGAGGTTACGAAGACGAGCTGCACATCATGTCGGAAATTTATAGCCTTTGGGCGATAGAAGGTGATGAAAAAGTGGCATTGGCACTATCATTCAGTAAGGCTGATAAAGGCGTTGTGGTAACACCAGATATTGAACTGTTTAGAGAATTAAAACTCCGTTTACTAAATGGTTCACATACTATTAGCTGCGCCCTTGCCATTGTCAACGGTTTCGACACGGTAAAAGAGGCTATGGACGATGAAGATTTTCAGAAATTCATCACATTGGTTGCTTTAAAAGAGATCATCCCATCAATCCCATATAAGATAGATCTGCAAGTTGCCATGGATTTTGCGCTGAAGGTATTAGATCGCTATCGCAACCCACATATTCGCCACGAATGGTTAAGTATTTCGGCACAATATAGCGCTAAGATGAAGATGCGTGTGCTACCGTTATTATTAAACTATTATAAATTAAAAAACGCCGTACCTAATTATATGGCATTAGGTTTTGCCGCATTTATACGTTTTATGAAGGTAAAACCAAATGATGGCGTTGCTTATGCAGGTTCACTAAATAACAAAACATATACTGTTACCGATAGCAATGTGGCAATCTTCAGTAAAGCATGGGACGCTGAAGATACCCATGTAGTTGTCGAAAACATTTTAAGCAATAAAGAACTGTGGGATACCGATTTATCTATTTTACCGGGATTTAAGTATGCTGTTACCGAAAATCTGAATAAGATAATGGCCGAAAACACATCAGTTACCCCAACTGTTTAATTTAAAGCATCATGAAACAAAAAATAACAAAAGTACACCCAAAAGATAACGTAATGGTTGCCCTTACTGACTTGCAAGCCGGCGAAGCAGTAACTTATCAAGGCAATACCTATACGCCGGTTGAATTTGTTCCGGCAAAACACAAATTTGCTATTTCGGCTATTCCTGCTGGGGCAGAAGTAATCATGTACGGCGTTTTGGTTGGTAAAGCACAATTTGATATTCCCGTTGGTGGCTTGCTGACTACAAGTAACATCAAACACGCAGCAAGTGGTTTTCACGAAGGAACAGATCATACCAAATGGGACAAGCCTGATATTAATAAATGGAAAAGCACAACATTTAACGGTTTCCATCGTGATAATGGTGAGGTAGGTACTGCCAATTACTGGCTTGTCGTTCCAATGGTTTTCTGCGAGAACCGCAACATCGAAGTTTTGCAGGAGGCTTTGGTGAAACCATTGGGTTACGGTCGTAAAAAAACTTATGAAATAAAAGCGCAACAACTTATTGATATGGTAAAATCAGGCGGGGGTTTGAACGAAGTTTTATATACTGAGATTGACAAAGACAACCAGGCATCGGCACAAAATAAATTGTTCCCTAATGTGGATGGTGTTAAATTCCTGAGCCATACAGGTGGTTGCGGCGGCACTCGCCAGGATTCTACCACTTTATGCGGTTTATTAGCTGGTTATATCACCCATCCTAACGTTGCAGGGGCAACAGTTTTAAGTTTGGGTTGCCAGAATGCCGAGGTAAAAACCTTAGAGGCAGAGATCAATAAACGCTCACCAAACTTTAACAAACCGCTGTATATTTTAGATCAGCAAAAAATAGGTTTAGAAACTGATTTGATGGAATTAGCTATCCGCCAAACTTTAGCTGGTTTGATCCAGGCAAATCAAAACACTCGTCAACCAGCGCCTTTAAGCAAACTGACTATCGGTTTGGAATGTGGTGGTTCTGACGGTTTTTCGGGCATTTCTGCCAATCCTGCAATCGGTTATACATCCGATATGCTGGTCGCGTTAGGTGGTTCAGTGATCCTTGCTGAATTCCCTGAACTTTGCGGTGTTGAGCAAAACCTGATTGACCGTTGTGTGGATAAAAGCAAAGCCGACAGGTTTTCATCATTGGTGAAAACTTATAGCGAACGTGCCGAAGAAGCAGGTTCAGGTTTCTACATGAACCCTTCGCCGGGAAATATTAAAGACGGATTAATTACTGATGCTATAAAATCTGCGGGCGCAGCAAAAAAAGGTGGCACCTCGCCTGTTACCGATGTATTGGATTATCCTGAAAAGGTAACCAAACCTGGGCTCAATTTATTATGCACACCCGGTAATGATGTGGAATCAACCACTGCCGAAGTCGCTTCAGGTGCTAATATTGTATTGTTTACCACAGGTTTAGGCACGCCAACAGGTAACCCGATAACTCCGGTAGTTAAAATTGCTACAAACACTACGTTGTATAACAGGATGAAGGATATTATTGATATCAATACAGGAACTATAGTTGAAGGTGATGAAACTATTGAGCAAGCAGGCGAACGTATTTTGGATTACGTGGTAAAAGTAGCCAGTGGCGAAATTGAGGTTAGCGCGGTAAGGCATGGCCAAAATGATTTTATTCCGTGGAAAAGAGGCGTTTCTTTATAAATTTACCACAACATCACCAATTAGCTACCCTATGAGAAAGACAATCTGCACTATTATACTATTTATCACGTGCTTCACTATCGCCAACGCGCAACAGCCTCAAGCCTGGTCGCAGCGTATGGCTTCAACAGCCATGAATTTATGGCAGGATACTTCTGCCGCGAGATGGAGCTATGAGCAAGGTGTGGTATTGCAAGGTATTGAACAGGTTTGGATGCAAACCGGAGATAAAAAATATTTCAAGTTCATCCAAAATTACATGGATGCTTTGATCTCTGCAGATGGCACTATCAAAGGCTACAAAAAAGATGATTACACGCTTGATAATGTAATGTGCGGCCGCATTGCCCTAATGCTTTTTAATGTTACCGAGAAGTCGAAGTATTACAAGGCTGCAATGCAGATCCGCGAACAGCTAAAAGAGCAGCCCCGTACTGCTGGTGGCTTTTGGCACAAAAAACGTTACACAGGGCAAATGTGGCTCGACGGCTTGTATATGGCTGAACCATTTTATGCTGAGTACGCCTACACTTTTCATGATGATACCGCTTTTAATGATATAGCTAACCAGTTTATTTTGATAGAAAAACATGCCCGTGACCCGAAAACAGGCTTGCTATATCACGGTTGGGATGCGACCATGAAAGAGCAATGGGCCGACCCCAAAACCGGCTTGTCACAAAACTTTTGGGGCCGTGCCGATGGCTGGTACGCCATGGCTTTGGTTGATGTACTGGGTAAATTCCCGGCTAATAATCCTAAACGTTCAGAATTGCTGGCAATACTTAATCGGTTAGCCATCGCCATAAAAAAATCACAAGACCCAAAAACAGGGTTGTGGTATCAAATATTGGATAAACCTACCGAAGCAGGCAATTACCCGGAAGCATCGGCATCATGCATGTTTGTGTATGCTTTGGCTAAGGCTGCAAGAGAAGGTTACCTGCCGGCAAGCTATATGGATGTTGCGCAAAAAGGCTATAAAGGCATCCTGAATAAATTTGTTGAAACCGATGCCAACGGACAAGTAAGCTTAAATGGCACAGTAGCAGTTGGCGGCTTAGGTGGTAAACCATACCGCGATGGCAGTTACAAATATTACATGAGCGAGAAGGTTGCTAAAAACGACGCGAAAGGTATAGCATCGTTTATACTGGCAAGTGTGGAGATTGAACGTTTGCAAAACCTTTCTGCAGCTAAAGGAAAAACCGTTTTGGTAGATAGTTATTTTAATGATGAGCACCGCAAGGATATTACCGGGCGTGTTATCTCTTATCATTACAAATGGGATGAAATGACTAACAACGGCTTTTCGTCATTTGGGCATATTTTTAATAACTATGGTTTTAAAACCGGCACGCTTTACAATGCACCAACTGCTCAAAACCTGAGCAAAGCCAGTATTTATATAATTGTCGATCCCGATATCCCGGCAGAAAACCCGAATACCAAATACATCGAAGCCAATCATATACAGGCCATAAGCGATTGGGTTAAGGCGGGTGGCGAACTGGTTGTTTTAAATAACGATACCGGCAATGCCGAGTTTGCACACTTGAATATGTTATTAGCGAAATTCGGGATGCAGTTTAACTTAGATAGCCGTAACCATGTGCAGGGAACGCAATTTGATATGGGTGCAATTTACATTCCCGAAGGCAATATGATTTTTAAAACCGGCAGGAAGATTTACATGAAGGAAATAGCGACCTTAAGGGTTACCCCGCCTGCTGTTTCGGCGCTTACGGATAAAAATGATGTGATCATCGCGGTAGCAAAATATGGCAAAGGAACTGTTTTTGCCGTTGGCGACCCATGGTTTTACAATGAATATACCGATGGTAGAAAGTTGCCTTACGGTTTCCAAAATTTTGAGGCCGCTAACGATTTTGTTAAATGGCTGAGCGAGCAAATCCCAGCTAAATAAATGAAGCGCAGACTGTTGTTTGTTTACCTGTTGATTGGCGCTGGGATTATCAAATCCAATGCGCAAAGCACAGAACTAAAATCATACGACGTGGTATGGAACAGCCAGAGTAAAAACTCCGGCGAATCTATGCCTTGCGGTGGCGGGGATATTGGTTTGAATGTTTGGGTAGAGAAAGGCGATCTGTATTTTTATATATCGAGGAGCGGCACGTTTGATGAGAACAACACATTTCTTAAACTTGGTCGTGTTAAGATCAGGCTATCCCCTAACCCATTTACGGATGCCAATTTTAAACAGGAATTGGTATTGCACGATGGTTCAGTAATTATTACCGGGAAGAACGGCAGTTTAAATACGCAGGTAAAAATTTGGGTTGATGTGTATCGACCGGTCATTCATGTGGAGATCAACAGCGATCAACCCATAAAAACTGAAGCTGATTATGAAAGCTGGCGTTACCGCGACCGCAACTCCAACGGTAAGGAAAACAACCAGGATTCGCGCAAATGGTTGCCGGATGGTGTGGTTAAAACCTTGAAGGATAATATCAGCTTTAAAAATAATGATGTAACATTTTATCACCAAAACCAGGATAGTACCGTTTTTGATGCCACTGTTGCCGAAGAAGGCATGGATGCGGTTAAAAATCAATTATCCAATCCACTGCATAATCTCATTTTTGGCGGAACGATAAAAGGTGAAGGTATGCAAGCCGCAGGCACTTACCCCGGCAAATATCAAAGCACCGATTTTGAAGGCTGGAAACTACAATCTGCCAATCCAACAAAAAAGCAAAATCTGGAAATCTATCTAAACACAGCGAATACGGCAACAGTCGAAAGCTGGCAACATAAACTGGATAGCATCGAACAAAATGCAGCATCGCACAAAGAAACAGCTTTAGCTGTAACTCAAACATGGTGGAAGCAATTTTGGGAACGCAGCTTTATTGATATCGATCCGGATAAAGTTGATCTAAATAATCCTGAATGGCAGGCAGGGCGTAATTACCAGTTGTTCAGATATATGCTTGGTTGCAATACTTTCGGCGAATATCCAACTAAATTTAATGGGGGCTTATTTACTTATGATCCTGAAAATGTAGATAGCGCTTACAAGTTTACGCCTGATTTCCGTAATTGGGGCGGCGGCTTAATGACGGCGCAAAACCAACGACTGGTTTATTGGCTCATGCTAAAAAGCGGCGATTTTGATATGATGAAACCGGAATTTAAGTTCTACTTACGATCATTACACAACGCCGAATTAAGAAGCAAATTTTATTGGGGACACGATGGCGCCAGCTTTACAGAGCAGTTAGAAAATTTCGGTTTGCCAAACATGGCTGAATATGGTTACAAACGCCCTGCTGATTTTGACAAGGGCGTAGAGTACAACGCATGGCTCGAATACCACTGGGATACGGTACTTGAATTTTGCCAGATGATGCTGGAAAACCAGCGCTATACCGGCGAGGATATTAAACCTTACATCCCGTTTATTGAAAGTTGCCTCACTTTTTTTAACGAGCATTATCAATATTTGGCCAAAAAACGTGGCGCGAAAACGTTTGATGCCGCAGGTGATCTTATTCTTTATCCCGGCTCGGCAGGCGAGACTTATAAGATGGCTTATAACTCAACCTCAACTATTGCGGGATTACAAACCGTGCTGAAAACATTATTGACATTACCACCTCAATATTTAACAGATGAAGAACGCAAAAATTGGGAAACTATGCTCAAACGTATCCCTCCAATTAATTTCACTGAAATAAGCGGGCATAAAACCATAGCCCCAGCAAAACTATGGGAACATGTAAACAATGTAGAGAGCATGCAGCTTTACCCGGTTTTTCCATGGGGAATTTACGGTGTTGGCAAACCTGATTTGGACATAGCTATTAATACCTGGAAATACGATACCCTTGCCGTAAAATTCAGAAGCGGTAAAGGGTGGAAACAGGATAATATTTTTGCCGCGCGGATGGGCTTAACTAAAGAAGCATGGGATTTAACATTATTCAAACTTAAAGATTCCGGAAGGCGTTTCCCTGCCTTTTGGGGACCGGGATTTGACTGGGCACCCGACCATAACTGGGGCGGCACAGGTATGATCGGTTTACAGGAAATGCTGATGCAGGTTGATGATAAAAAGATCTATCTATTCCCTGCCTGGCCTAAAAATCTGGATGTACATTTTAAACTTCACGCGCCATACAATACTACGGTTGAAGCGACGGTTAAAGATGGCAAACTGAAATCATTAACCGTTTTACCTAAAGAGCGGGAAAAAGATGTGGTTAATATGCTATAATCCTTACCGGTCAAACGGTATCCAGGTTTCCATACTGGTATGCCCGCGGTTATCCCAGGCATAATACGGTATCAGCCTGATGGTTGCCGTTGTATTATTTAAAGATACCTCTTTATATAATTTATTGCTCCAGTTACCCTCATTTCTTACAGTTGCCGTACCTGTTAAACTCACAATGTTACTATTGGCTATTTTAATCAGTTGCGGGTTTAAATTCGCTTTTGCTGATAGCGCTATCGCATTTACCTTATCGCCTTTAGGCAAATCAACCGACTCTAAACAATAAACAATAGGCCCGCGTTTTACGGCAATTTGATTGCGAGTTTCTTCAACCAGCGGGTTGGCCTCGATATATTTTACAGGCATTGGCAGGTTTAAAGTTATCTGGTCACCGGTTTTCCAGTTACGGTTTATTTCGGCATATGTACCCGGAGTTAATGTTATGCCCGAATATTTACCATTAATCATCAACTCAGCATTTTTGCACCAGCCCGGTATCCGCAGAAATAGAGAAAATGCTTTTCCAGGAGCTTGATCAAACTTCATATTCACCCCGCCATTCCATGGGTAATCACTAACCTGGCTCAACTTAATTGCAGAGCCATCTTTTAATTTGGTCAATAGCTCATTCCCGCCATACAAATTCACCCATAAACCTTTATCCGAAATATTGTAGGCATAATTGCTCACCTCGGCAATAGTACGCACTACGTTTGGCGGGCAGCAATCAGAATAAGCTATGTAACCTACTCTATCCCTCGACCATCGTTGCCTGAACGGCAGATCATCCGAAACACTCAGCGGATTAGTATAAAAAAACTTAGTCCCATCTAAACTGATACCCGAAAGCATACCATTGTACAGCGTTAACTCCATAATATCGGCATACTTGGCATCACCTGTAATTTGCAGCATGCGCCAGTTCCATAGTACATTGCCAACGCTTGCACAAGTCTCGTTATGCGCTGTAAAGTTTGGCAATTGGTAATCGCGCCCGTAAGCCTGGTGTACTTCCTGTACATCTTTTAACTGATATGAAGTTCCATCCGGCGAAACTCCGTCATACAAAGCACCGCAGCCACCCGTTACATATAATTTGCGGTTTACCACATCATTCCAAACTAAATTAAGGGTATGCATTAAGGTTGTATCACCTGTTTCTGCATAAACATCGGCAGCGCCCGCGTATAAATAATTGGCGCGAACAGCATGGCCGATTGCTTCTGTTTGCTGGCGGAAAGGGATACGGTCCTGGTTATCATCTGTTCCTTCCTTCATCAATCCCCGAATATCGATCAGGTTTTTAGCCAGTTCTAAATATTTAGGATCATGGGTAGTACGGTACATTTCAACTACGCCCATATAATGCGACGGGCAAATAGCGTTTCTCGCCAACTCAGGCGAAGCAGTTTTATAAAAGCGGTACAGGTAATCAGTGGCTTTTATGGCTATATCAAGAAAATTCCGTTTACCGGTAGCACGATAATGGATGCAGGCGGCTGTCATTAAATGACCGAGGTTGTAAGTTTCAAAATTCAGCCTGTCCTCAAATGCCTTGGCTTGCTTTGGGTGTTCGCGCTCGTAAATTAAAGTTGGCGTATGGATGTAACCATCTGCACGCTGTGCCTTAGCAAAAAGCGCAATAGTATTATCCATCAAAGCATCAAGCTTAGGATCACGCGTAGCAGAATACATTACCGCTACTGCCTCAAACAACTTATAAAAATCCCCATCCTGAAACGGCGGACCAACATGTTCGCCCGTGTCCAGCCCGGCAGCAATTTCAAAGTTTTGTATCGCATGGCCCATTTTAGGATCGCTGTAGATCTTCCAAAGATTGGGGATCATCGTTTCGCGGCAAACCTCAAACCTGTCGGCCCAAAAACCATTTGTCCAAATAACATCACCCATATTTACGCTGCTTAATTTAGCATACGGGCTATCGGATGTGTTTACCAGCGCCTTATCCTGCGCGTGCAGGGTGTTAAAACCCAATACGGCAATAACTAATAAAATAATTCTGTTCATCACGTTTCTCTTTCTATTCACTAATATTTTAATTGAACAATTTTTACCGGGCCGATTAATCCCGCAGGTAGCAGTGGTTTACCATCTAAACGATAAACAGCGTTTGTCCAGGTAATACGCTTGTCTTCCGGCAGCGCATGGTCGCCTATTAATCGGTTTGCCCAGGTATTACTTACCTCAATCCTGATCTCATTTCTACCTTTTTTCAAGGCTTTGCCGATATTAACCCGGTATGGATAAGTCCACGCCGTACCACAAAAAACACCGTTAACATATACGTCGGCAAGGTTATAAATCTTACCTACATCAAGCCATAGATCATTAGCCGATTTAAGTAACCAGTTGAAAATTTGAGAATAAACCGCCGTGCCCGAATAATATTTTATCGCATCATTTGCATTTTTACTCCAGTCATTTAACGAGGTAAATACTACCGGTTTTTCAGGTCCGCCGAATGATTTAGCAAACTGTACGCTCCATGTTTGTGTAAGTGTTTGTATCGTAATAGTTTTTGGCCAATTTTGATGTGCTGTTGTTTTTGTTGCTGATGTAGTTTTTTTCAGAACGACGAATATTGAACCGCTTGCATCGAGTTTGATCGTTAGCACTGTTCTGTCGTTTACTATTTTCCAATCACCTGCATTTTTGGTTTCTCCTGTAAGCGGATCAAATAATTCTGGTGTTTTACCGCTTACTCTTAACGACAATGTAATTATTCTTTCCCGATCATCCTGGTTCGATATAAAATAGCTATCAAATCCAACTCCTGCACGGTGGTTCCAGGCAATATTGTTGGCAAATTGTCCGGCTGAATCGGTAACAATAACATCTCTTGTAATACCTAATTTATCAAAACTATTATCCTGATAAATCCCTGCAATCAGTCTGCCTTTGCCATTTGAACCGCTTAATAATTCGTTATAAACATCCTTTACAATAGCATCATCTTCCATTCCCGGTGCGTGGGTTGGTTTATCGCTCATAATAACCGTTGCGCCACCCTTAACCAATTGTTGTATTTTTTTTATGGCCTGCGGCGACATCAAACTACTATCCGGCGACATAGGTCGCGCGCCCGGGATAACCAGCACGCCGTAGCTTGCTCCGCCCGGCAATTCTATCCTTCCATTGTGCACAGTTGCCAAGCGTAACAAAGCATCCAGGTTAAACGAATCATAAGCGTAACCCCGCATAGGGTTTATCCATTGCTGCGGCTCAGCCATATTTGCCGAACTGCTTACGCCATCAGGTATAATGCGCATCGGTTCGCCAACATTGGCTAATCTCTTCGCTTCCGATTTCACCCTGTCTTCGCCAAAAATACCGGGAAGTGTGCTAACCAATCTCTCAGGTAAAATTGCCCGTCGTGGCGTTTCCTCTCCGGTAAATACAGCCACATCAACTACTGGGTGTCCTATTTGCAACATGGCTTCGCAATGCTGAACGTATTGCACCCAAGCCCGGCCCTGTTTCCACCAGGTTTGGTTACGCTGAAAGAATGTGCCAATACCATCCAACGTCATACCCGGTTTACGGTTAAGCCATGGGTTGTGCACATCCACATGGAAAGTAAAGCGGTTAATACCCAAGGCGAACTCACGGTCGGCAATGGCTTTTAGCATAGCGGGGTGCTCGTCCCACATCAATCTCAGTTCAGTAAATGCTTCTGCCTGGATGATCTGTTTGCCATAAATATGTCCGCCGGAAATGGCATCTAAAATATCATTCGGTTTATCATGCGTAGGGCTGCGCAGCCAGAATTCGCCCATTGGCAAATCAACATCTTTATAATGCAACATACCATCGCTCACCATAGTTGGCGCGACACTTTCGGCACTAAATTCGCAACCTCGCGCATGGGCAAGCTTAGCCATCGTTCCAAAAAAGTTATCGACTAAAAGCTCGGCTATCGTTTGGCGAACATCGCTTAATACTTTCTCTGAAACCTCCGCGCTTTCAACCGGGACACCTGCCATAACCGGAAGATATGGGTCCAAATCATAACCTCTGCGCTTTTTAAATTCAGCTGCAAACACAGGCGACCAATTTTGGCTACCTGCTTCCCAACTGTCTACGTGAAATATCTTCAACACTTGCTTAGCCAAATCCGGCCCGGCTTGCTTAACTGCTTCGCCAAACCAGTTGTTGAACTGCAGCTTTACAGCCTCGGGATTAAACTTGTCGCACTCCAAACCCATACCCGCACCACCGGTAGTATTGGTGTGCCCGGTTGAAGTATGGCCCATACGCAAAACTGTCCAGTTGCCCGGCGGTACGCTCCATTTTAGTTTGCCATTTATATCGAGCTTATCTGTTATATCGATGATCTTGTTTTTCGGAATGCACAGATCCTGCGGTAGTTGTTCGGTAGTTGTTCGTTTACTTACCCGCCATACTTCGCCGTTTTTACCTTCGTATTGATGGATTTTCGCTTCCGATGATAATTCGATCCCTGATAATTTTAACGAAGGTTTCCATTTGGCGAAATCCAGATCTTCCGATCCGGGCTCCGAACCTGCTTTATCATACACAAAACGGAAATATTTAGCAGTGGTTGCCGGGATGTCATTAGTTATTTGCGCATCGCCATCCTGCCAGCCGTGGCGCGGTGGTTCAAGGCGGGTTACGGGTTTAAAATTGATGCCGTCATCACTCACCTCAACCAACATCCGCTCTGTTTCATAATTACTGGCGTTGGTATGGACCACCAATGAACGGCAGGTAAAAGGCTGATCAAAGGCAAGCTTGATCCAGCAAGGCTCGCTACTTGCGAAGTTTGTTTTATTACCCGATGTTGCTAAATACTGCACATCAACCCCGGTACTCGCGGTAACTTTAGGTGTGATGTTTTGTGTAGAGATCCCGCTGCCTTCCGGCGACGGGTAAGCGAATATTTTTATATCGCGATAGTAATCTTTGTAATGTTTAGGTATAGCTAAAGTGTCCTCGAACAATTTACCCCCGCTGACCAAAGTTTTTGACCATACCACCTTTTGCATAGATAGTTCGGGCGTTATCCACGGCCCACCTGCTACAGCAAAACCATCGCAATCATGAAATGCCAGTTTTATACCAATCCTGTTAGCTTCGCTCATGGCGAATTTCACCATTGCCCACCATTTCTTACTTAACTGATTAACAGGCGGATTAATAAACGGCGGATTAGCGGGGCCTTTAATCGGCATTAAATAGGCACCGCCAATGCCTTCATCTTTCATGGATTGCAGGTCGGCAGTTATAGCATCCTTTGATACTGCTGCCTGCATCCAATACCAATAGATCCAAGGTTTTGCAGCTTCTGACGGGTGAAGAAAGGCTTGTTTTACTGCATCAGTTTTAACCTGGGCATAACTATCTAGCGCCAGCCAGTTTAAGCCGAAAAAACAAATTAATAATGCGGTTACAAACTTCTTCATCACTAATTACCTGCGTCAAATTTTATATCTCTTGTAAGCTTGGTTATGGCCTTTGCATCCGTTTTGCAAGGCAGCAAATAAAAGCTATAACTGTAATTCTTAGCCGGGATCTGGTATTTTTCCAAGGGCGCGCCAACATCCGACCAACTATCGTTTCCACCAACACCCATCTGTATCAAGTCAATATTTAAGGTAATGTAACCCGCATCCTTTAACTTATCAGTATGCTTGGCAGTTTCCATATTCTTCTCGGTATATGGCCAGGCATTCATGCTCAGCAAACTATCCGCAACAACTAATAATCCGCTTGTGTTTTTGCCGGATAAGTACATCCAACGCACATCGGTACGGTTACCCGTTTCCTGCGGTACTACGTATGGCTCATTAAATTCATTAATGGGCTGCGAATAAATTCCTGCTTCAAAACCCGTACGACGGTCAATGTAATTCTCATATAAACCAAGGCCGTACCAATTAATATCATCATAACTACGCTTTATGCCGCATTGCATACCCACTTCGGGAATGTTAGGCAAACCGGGTTTGTTTACCAATGTGTAATTTACCTTAACCACGCCATTGCCATTGATTAAGTAATTCACCTGTACCGCCGAACTATCGTTAATCAAACTATAATTGCTGGTAATTTTTACCAATCCGTTATTTATTTGCTGGGTCGAAATATTCTTCAACATCACGCTATCCTTATACCAAGGCTTCAATTTTTTGTAGGATTTCCAACCTCGCAAATCATTATCGGTAAGCGGACGCGTAAAATGCGGCAGTAACGGCGCAAACACCTGTTCCTGTCCGTTAATAGTGTAAGATGTTAAAGCGCCATTATTTTTGCTGATGGTAATTTTGAAATTACGGCCGCTCATTATATAAGCATCGGTGTTATTATTTAGCGCAATCGCAGGGAACGTCTTTACACGATCTTTCACAACCGGAACAGGTGTAAGTGCAAACTGGTCGGCAGCTATTTCAAAACCTTTTGCTGTCCATGGCTCATCTTGGGCTAAAGTAAAGTGGATATCAGCTAAATATTCATGGCCAGATTTCATAGCCGGGAGATATTTCGCGATTGAATAGTCAACGCTGTCGAATGGCGCTACATCAACTGGCGGTAATTCTTTTTTAAGTATGATATTGCCATCCTCCCGAACTTGTAGCGTTGCAGTATATCTACTTAATGACGATACCGAACTCCAGCTCTTTATCCTGATGATATACTTGGCTGCATCTACCAATTTACATTCCGCAGGTTGAAAAACGTGCTTGCACTCATACATCGCAGGCTTTGGCCTGCCATCGGGCGCGACTAACCCTTTGATGGTAAAATCGTCGAAATATTTTTCGCCATAATCGCCACCATAAGCATAAAACGGAACACCATTGGCATCTTTCTTTAACAATCCCTGGTCTTTAAACTCCCATATCGCGCCACCAATAATACGAGGTGTATTGCGCCATATATCCCAAAACTCTTTCAGGTTACCGTTAGAGTTTCCCATCGCATGTGAATATTCTACAAAAAATATTGGGCGATGATCGCCATTTTTCTGATTGGCTAACAGATCTGCCGTAAACAAACCGGGGTACATACGGCTTACAATATCTACATAAGGTTCATCAATCGGGTTTTGCAAGCGGTGCGAATGATCGTTTGCTTTAGGATATCTCGGATCATCCGGCGGAATATAACCTTCGGCTTGCGGTGTGCCCTGTGCTGGTTCGTAATGTACCGGGCGGGTGATGTCGAAGTCATGTGTCCAACCTGCCATTGCCGCGTGATTTGGCCCTTCGCCAGCCTCGTTGCCTAAACTCCAGATGATAATGCTTGGGTGATTTTTATCGCGCATCACCATGCGGGTCATCCTATCCATATAAGCGCCTGCCCAAGTTGGGTCGTTGCTCAGTTTAGAACCGAGTCCATGAGTTTCCAAATTAGCCTCATCAATTACCATGATGCCGTATTTATCACACAGCTCATAAAAATAAGGATCGTGCGGATAATGGCTTGTGCGGATCAGGTTAAAATTAAAACGCTTAACCGTTTGCACATCACGCAAAATATCCTCACGCGATAATGCCTTACCTTTTATCGGGTCATGATCCGGCATGTTGATACCATACAAATAGGTCACCTTACCGTTGATCAGCAGTTTACTATCTGTTTTGGAAAACTCAACACTGCGAAAACCAACCTTACAGCTTTTTACTTCGAGTGTATGCCCGGTGGTATCTTTTAAAGCGAGTGTGAGCGTGTATAAATTAGGCTCATCAGTACTCCACTTATCCGGATTTTTAACTTTAGCCTGCATTATGGCAAACTTTACATTGCCTAAGCGCGGGTAAATTTCGTTAATGATGCTTTCAACACTTTTTTCTAAAGGCTTTTCAAAAACAGGTTTATTGTTTTTATCATAGAGTTGCGCCTCCAATTTATAGCCGGATATTTCTTCACCTGTAAGGTTCTCGATCCTCGGCCTTAACTCAAACATGGCATCTTTATAATCTTTATCCAGTTTTGTTTGATAGAAAAAGTCGGCTATGCGAATTTTAGGTTCGGCAAGCAGCATTACCTCGCGATGGATACCACTTAAACGCCACTGATCCTGGTCTTCCAAAAAATAACCATCCGTCCAGCGAATCACTTGTACCGACAATACATTTTCGCCGGCATGCAGGTATGGTGTTATGTTAAATTCCGATGGTAAAAAACTATCCTCGCCATAACCCAAAAACATCCCGTTTAACCAAACTTTAAAACCTGAACTTACGCCACCAAAATGCAGGGTAATGTTCATATCCTTCCAGTTTTCAGGAACAGTGAATGTGCGTTGAAAATTACCCACACTGTTATCAGTAGTAGGCATGTAAGGCGGGTTAACCGGCCTGAACGGGTATACGGCGCTTTTGTAAATTGGCCTGCCATAGCCTTGCATTTCCATACTTGATGGCACGATGATCTTTTTCCAGCCGGTTACCTTGCTTTTATAAAACCCGGCAGGTGTATCAGCAGGTGTAGGCGAATAAGAAAAATCCCAGTAGCCGTTTAATGACATCATTCGTGATTTATCCCTGTCGCCTGCAATAGCATCTTCTAAATTGCTATATGAATAAGCTGTAGCATGCGCGGCCTGGCGGTTTATGCCATCAATTGTAGGATCTTCCCATGGGTCAAAACGATACATACGTGGTGCAACAGGCACTACAGCAGGGGTTTTATCAACCAGCTGAGCATAGGATACAACAGGCAAAAGCCCAAGAATGAGCAACAAATATTTCAGGAAAAATTTCATCTATTACAAGGCGTTATAATCGACTGTAAAGTATGATCCTTTTGTTACCTGTAGTTCAAATATGTTATCACCTTTCGCTATAATCTTAGCCTGTTTACATTTGGGTTTTGTCTTACTTTTAAACCTAAGTGTACCTATTCCATCCTGCGCGCTAACCTTTATCTGCCTGGTACTCACATACACTTGTATATCTCCATTAGGCGTTGGCACAGTTCCCTGCATCCATTTAAGGCTGCCCAGGTTTGGTTCGATCATATAATTTTTATATCCCGGCGATGTTGGTTTTACACCCAAATAATATTTCCCCAACAGATAAATCGGGCTTGCTCCCCAGGCATGGCACAGGCTTTTACCATAAGGCCTGCCGTACATGGCGTAAATATTTGCGCCGGTATCAGCAGGATTATATTCTTCCCAAAAAGTGGTTGCGCCAAGCTTTAACATCCCGCCCCAATAATCTTTCATTTGCTTCAGTACATAGCATTGTTCGCCCATAGCGCATAATGCTTCAAGCTCATAAAAACGCATGTATGGCGTGGTGATCTTCGGTATATCGTTATTCAACAGCACATACTTTTTCACATCCTGCTTTTTAGCTTCATCCAGGTAATTAAAAAATATGGAAAACATATTGGCATAGCGGGTAATATTATCCGTCGGCTTACCATCAATGCGGCTATGTACCAGCGCATGCTTTTCATCGCTCCAGTAATATTTAAATATTTTTTCTTTAAGATCGACTGCGATTTGAGTATACTTTTCTGCAGATTGATCATCTCCTGATATCCGTGCGCATTGTGCCATAGTTTCTAAACTTCGGCATAATAAAAGTTGCTCAAAGCTTACTTCGCCTTGCTTGCTTAGGCCATCGGCCCAATCAATAAACACCCAATCGCCAGTTTGGCCCTGTATTAAGCCATCTGCATCCCTTCGGTCTAAACAAAAATCCATCATACTTTTCATGGATGGATAATTTTGTTGTATGAATGTTTTATCACCCGTATATTGGTAATAGTCGTTTATACCTAAGAACCAGTAAAAGGTATAATCCATAATGGTGTTGATGTGGCTCGTAACCGGATCCTTACCGCGCAAAGCCTGCAACGTATGCATAACTGTTGGCGAATCGAAGAACAGATAATAGTTCATTAAATAGCTCTGGTAAGCATCACCCGACCATACCCACCTGTCGCGTTTAATACCGTCAATAAAAAACTCGCGGGTATTAAGGTGTAAAGTGTAAGCCGCCACATCCCAAATCTTATTGATCTCGTCATCAGAGCATTTAAAGCTACCACGCTGTGTAACCGGCGAATATTCGTACATCATGGATACATCTTTAATATCCACGTTATCATCATATTGAATATTCACATACCTAAAAGCACGTGATCCCCTGAATGTATAATCACCGCCATTTTGGTTGATACTCACTTTATCAGCTAACTCGCATCTCGCGGTATCCATTGCTTCGTTTGGCGATTCTCCAAAATAGAAATGTACATTTCCATTTCCTTTAACACCAAGCAATTTAATGTACCCAAAAGTTTCTTTGCCAAAATCAACAAATAGCGAATGTGGTTTCCTGATGATATTTGCTGCCTGGTGCTCTTCAACAGGCAAATGATAAGCTGACGGGAGCATAGCCGGATCGTTAAAATTCCAGCTATCAGCATTACGGTATTTTGTGGCTGATACATCCGAAGTTTTGCCCGAGGCATCTATCCATTCTTTATCTTCATAAGTAAGCAACCACGAAGTATCGGATACCAAATGTGTTCCCTGCACAAATATGGCAGGCACAGCAGCCTGGTTATATACTTTAAAACTGATACGATGCTTTCCTGCCGGAATGTGGATACTTGTGGGATACCCACGCAAAGTTTTGCCGTCCAAACTAACATTATATTGCCCCTCAACATATAATTTAGCATCTTCAGGTTCGGTAAGTTCAAAATCCTTATGGAAATTCATCAGCACGTAGTGGCTATCCAGTTTCCAAAATGGTGGTAAAAATGTACCGCGTTCGGTGCGGCGGGTTTGCATTTTATTGCTCAGCCAAACTTCATAATCGCCGGGATACCATATCCATGATGCCTTTTGTGCTTTTGCTGTTGTATTGAATAAGGACAAGCACAGCCACAGCGAAATAAATACTAGGTTACGTTTTTTCAGCATGATCAATGGTTTATAGGTTGATTGTCCGGGTTTACTTTAATGCCGTTGAGCAAATATTTATAAGGTGCTTGCAATCCGGCTGTATTCTTTATTTCGGCTGAAACCTGCGGACCATTATTCTCCCACACATCATCCGGGCCATTGGCATTCTTCAGGAATTTTTCTGACGGGCACCAATTGTTTTTTACGGTGATATAGGATGAGCCCTCATCACAATACAAATAAAACCAATGTTCGGGATCATGCGCGTAGGAAACTTTGTAAATACTATCAACATAGTTGCTATCTACAACTGTATTAGGCTGCGCCGAAAGCGTATATATACCTGCCACATCATACATATGTTTAGCATAATGATGTATTTTATTAGCGCGAACAATATTATCGCTCATGGCATTAGCAGCCTTTGTCCATCCCCAGCCTAAATTGATACCGGAGTAGGAAACATCGCAAATTTCGTTGTGCTCAATCCTAATTCCTTTAACATATCCCGCGCTAATGCCCAGGCAGCCCCAATCTTCATTGGTAACATCATCAACTAAATTATTTTCGACATGCTCATTGGTGCAAACATCACGCACATCTTTAGGGTTATAAGGCAAATGCGCTTCGAGTGCTTCATCCGAATATGTGCCTACCTGTATTCCTGTTCCGCCGATATCTTTAAACAGATTACCTTTTATTTCATCGTCGTGATCGCCTATTACATAGTCTAAACCTGTTGAAGCTAAATGCGTAAATGTGCAACCTTCAAACCCCGTATGATTCACATAAATCAGCTCCACAGCAGCAGGTGGGCGGCCAACCCAAGCCTGATTTTCCAATCCGCTTTTTTCAGGCGTGCCTTTAATTTTAAGTTTATAGGCATCCAGCAAATACATTCCCGCCTGTAAAGGCACATGCCCTTGTTGTGACGGGCGCAGCCAGGTTGCATATTCAAAATAAATTCCTTTAAAAAATACATAGTTAACCGGTCTGTCGATCGTGCCAGTAACCTGCACCAGCTTTTCAAGTGACGGTGCAATAACTTTTGCATGGTTTAAATCTTCACCCTTTCTTGGCCAATAATATATTTTTCCGGCTTTGATATCCTCGTACCACTCACCCGGCCGATCTAAAAAAGCAATAGAATTAGTCAAGTAAAATGCAGAGTTACCATTCATTTTATGCGCCTTATCAATCACAGGTGCGGGCCATGGATGTTCAAATTCTATTTTACTTTCGGGTTGATAAAAAGTAAGACAGGCTTTATCGCCTTCAATGGTTATGGTTTTAACACGCAAATTAGCTATTGCCCACATCTGATGTATTATCATTTCCATTTGCCCGGCATTTTTCGGCAAACCGCCTTTGGGCAACGGTATCCAAATTTCCTGCTTTTGTTTATCAAGCGACAATATGCGGCTCATGTTATCATCGGTATTGCTTTCTCTCGCTCTTATCGCTTTAGCACCATTTACCCACAATTGCCTGAACAATAAATTATCGCCGCTTACCTGTGGTATTCGCGCCACCCAAACATTGCCTTGTGCTTGTTTTGATAAACCAGGGATATGTCCTGCCTTTCTCCAATTAGTAACATCGGCACCGCCACTTATCACAGCTTTTTCACCGATAGCGGTTTCGATAATAGTTGGCGATGATGCGGTACCCGAATCTTCAGGACGAATAAAAACCGGTTCATCCAAAACATATTCACCACCAGTTAAAATAATGTGGATGCCGCCTGCAATTGACGGATCATTCAATCTTCTTAACTCCCTTGCCTGCCTAATCGCGGCTGCTAAAGTTAGTTTGGGGTTTGCTTTTGTGCCAGCATTGGCATCGTTGCCATTGGTTGCCACCCATATATCTGCGGCGTTACTATTTATGCTGATAAACAGCAGTAACAACAACATGCTCAATATAAAACGCGGCAACTTCATATTAATATTTAGGAGTTTTTTCTCTTGGCGCTGTCGCGAATACTTTTAGCAGGTTATTATAGCCTATTATCGCATCCTTGGGTAAAAATTGACCATGGTCGCCAAATACATACATCAACGGCTCTTTTTCTATCGTAACTTCCGATTCATCAATTTTGCCGTTCTTATCTTCTATCTTTTTGATGTCGAGATGAAAATATTTCGCCACAAAAGGATAAAGCGCATTACGTTTTGATGGGCCGTAATCATGCCCTTCATTTGGCAGATGCACGTTTTCTACCTTATTTGATTCGCCATAGTAACCGTAAACTTTTTGCAGGTATGGGAAATCATGCTCGGGCATGTGAGCTGTCCAATCTTTGCCATCTGTTATTAGCAATTGCGGGTTTGGTGCTGCCATAGCGGCCAACTCCACATTATCAGTACCGCCACCTGCCATGTGGATAGGCATACCACTTTCGCAAGGGCAACCACCATAAAAATAAGACGATACAGAAACCACAGGCGCGCTTAGTTTAATCCGCGGATCAATTGCCGCCATCAAAACCGTATGACTACCACCACCTGAACCACCGCTGATGCCCAAACGGTTAGGATCAGTTTCTTTTAAACTCAGCATGTAATCAATTATGCGGATAGCGCCCAATGTTTGCACCACCTGCGCAATACTGGTGCGATGATCTTCTGATTTAAATTGCAACAGCGATTCGCCCCAGGCAAAAAGGTCGTAACTGTAAGCCATACAACCCATCCTTGCCAACGTTGCGCAGCGTAACTGGCAATCGGCACGGTAGCGTTGTTTATCCCAATGCCCATCCGGGCTTAACATTACCGGTATTTTACCTTTAAAATGCAGTGGTTTGTACAATGAACCGTTGATATATAAACCTGGCAATATTTCAATCGCGATGTTCTCTACCGAATAACCATTGTAAGCTCTCTTTGCGGTGATGATTGGTTTTGAATCAGGCTTTGCAGGTAATGGCGACAAGTCAAGCGCTTTATACAATTCTGGCCGAAGTATTGCCTTGCGTTCTTCCCAACTTTTTTCGTCGTGATATAAATGCGAGATACTATCCAGCTTTGCCCAGCCATCAGCAACCGACCATACGTTGTATTCGTATTCTTTCAGTTTATAAGATGTTGGCCCTGTTTTGTTTACCTTCATATCAACCGGTGCCAGCACGTTTGCCAGGGTTTCGTCAACTGTGTTCCTGAAACGCCAGTCGGCATAGTTTACATATTTATCTTTTACCTGGTCTTCGGTATATTTTATTTTCACGTGATACCGGGTTTGGATCTCATCCAACACATCTTTTAATGATTTCCGGTAGTCATTGTCGGTATCTTGCTGCGCGAATAATAAGCCCGGTATTAATACCAGCAGGCTTAAAATGTATAATCCGTATCTTTTCATCACTTTATCTTTACAAATCCTTTGTATCACCTGTTACAACCGGCGCGGTATAACCATCTAATTGTGGCCAAACGCCGTTTTTTATTTCATGCAGCACCAATTTTGATGGATCAATAACCGCATGCTTAATCCGTTGCCTGCGCCATGTATAAACCACGTGCACCATACCATCTATAGTTTGTATTACCGATGGATAAGAATACTGGCTGATGGGAGAATCTTCCAATATCAAAGCAGCATACCATGTTTTACCATCTTTTGATATAGCGACATTTAATGGAGTACGCGCGCCTTTAACCTGCGTACCCGGCGGCAATACATGGTTATAAACCAGTAATTGCCTGCCATCCTTTAAGGTCACACCATCAATGCCTGAATTATTGTTTGGCAACGAAGTCTTTGCAAGCGGCGACCATGTATTTCCATTATCAGTTGACCTTGTTTCCAGTATCGCCCTGTTTTGGCTACGGCATAATACCTGTATGCTGCCATCTTTATGAATTAATATAGTTGGCTGCAATGTTTTAAACGATTTATCGGCTTCAACAGGTTTTTCAACTTTCCAAGTTTTGCCCATATCATCTGATAGTTCAAAATGAACCTTGGCCCCATTATTTTCTGTACCCGATGGCGCTATGATTACACCATTCTTCAGCATAACCGGTTTGTTTTTAACCGGGCCCAATGAGCTATCTGGCATCGCAACCTGCGCCGACCAGGTAATGCCACCATCGGCAGATGTTTTCAAAAAGCCTTTCCATTTGGATGGCGCGGGGCCGATCTTGTAAAATAATATTAAATTACCATTGGGCACTTGAAACAATACCGGGTTCCAGCAAGCATAACGCAACGAATCATTCTGAATACCGTTAGCAACATTAATTACTTCGCTCCATTTACCATTTACTAAACGGCTAACCCAGATACATACATCTGGGTTGCGTTCTTTTGTACCGCCAAACCAAGCAGCAACCAAGCCTTGTTTAGTTTCGGCAATTGTTGCCGCGTGGCATTCCGGGTAAGGTGCTTTTTCAAAAATAAATTCATCCTTAACGATGCCCTGCTGCCATAACTTAAGCTGCGCATTTGCATTGCCTGCGAATATTATGGTTGACATTATCAGCACGAACAATAGCCTGCCACACTTATATTTAAAACTTCTATTTATCATAATTGCTTACTTCAAAACTGTACTCACCCGATCCTATTTCTACCTTAACCTCACCGTTTTCACTGCTCAAATATTTGCAACCTTGCAGTGCTGATAATTTGCCATTATTAGCCTGGATATCATTAACATTTTTAGCAGGCAGATATACAAAGGCCTTGGTATTTGGCGGAATGGTAACCGTCCATTTAAAACTATCCGCTTTTTTTACCCAACTGCTTTTTATTTGCCCGTATGGGGATTGATATGATGCGGTGATATGATCAAATCCGGTAGTTGCAGGTTTCATGATGATTGTTTTAAATCCTGGTTCTGCTGCTTTAATTCCCGCCAAATCCTGGTAAAACCAGGCGATCAGATCGCCCAAAAGCATTACATGGTTGCGGGAGTTCATTTCGGGATTAGCAGTATCACCATTCCAAAGTTCCCAGGTAGTTGTGGAACCTCGTTTAGCCATATATCCCCAACTTGGGTAATCGTCATTTGCCGCGATGTGATAAGCGATATCAGGCCTGCCAAATTTGACTAAACCACGCATTAGCCATTGCGTGCCAATAACCCCTGTGCTGATATGGCTTTTATCATCAATAGTAATTTTGTTGACGATATTATTAAACACCGCTTTTCTATCCGCCGCAGGCACCATACCAAAGTACAATGGCAACAGGTTAGCGGTTACAGTATTATTATCATATCGATGCGTTTTTGCATCGTAAAATTTCTTGTTAAAAGCTTGCTCGGTTTTCAGTTTTAGTATTGAGAAATGTCGAGCATCGGCAGGCTTGTTTAATAATTTGGCAAAACCCTGCATCAGATCCAACATTCGATAATAATAAGCCGTGGCTATCAGTACGCCATTGGTATTGCGTGATGAATCTCGCGAATGGATTAACTCCGTCGATTCCGGCGGAACGCACCAATCACCATATTTATCTTTGGTCATCAGGTTATTCTTCGTATACTTTTCACGCATATAGGCCAGCCATTTTTTCATCGATGCATAATGATCCGTGATCGGCCCTTTATCCGCATATTGCGTGTACAACATATCTGCAACAAGGATATAAGTTCCAGGCCAAGTCATGTTATCGCTGTAATAGTTCCAGTATGCAGGCGCTACGTCAGGTAAAGAACCATCTGGCTTTTGCGACTGCTGGATATCATTCAGCCATTTTACATACAGGTTCTCATTATTAAAAACAAAACTTTCTCCTAACGAGCCAATGGCACGGTCGCCCAACCATGGCATACGTTCATTCCGTTGCGGGCAATCAACAGGCATACCCTTGTAATCGCTCAATATGCTCCAGTAAGCATTATGATAAACCTGGTTAACAAGCGGATTCGAGGTCTCGATCTGACCGGTGTTAGCCATCGCGTCCGAAACTACCTGCCCTTCAAAATCAGAAATCTCAGGTGTTCCCGGGTAACCGGTTATCTCCACATACTGAAACCCGTGATATACAAATATCGGGTGCCAAATCTCTTCGCCACCGCCTTTTAGTGTGTAAATATCAGTTGCTTTAGCATCGCGCAGGTTACGCGTAAAGAGGTCACTATCTTTTTTTAGTGTTTCAGCAAAACGCAAGGTCACCTGGTCGCCACGCTTGCCTTTTACCTTCATTTGCACCCAACCTGCCATATTTTGACCCATGTTCATAATCCACGTACCGGGTTTTATTTGAATGATGCTAACTGGTGTAATAGTGGATACAACTTTTATCGGCTCATTCATCTGCGCCTCAACTTTACCACCGGGTACAGCAGTAAGCTCAGGTTTTAGCCAATTGCTATCGTTGTAACCGGGCATGTCCCAGTCGGTTAGTTGTTTGGTTGCGTCATATTCTTCGCCATCATATTCATTATTGGTTCTGATGGGGCCATCGGCAGTAAACTTCCAGCTATCATCGCTGATAATTGTTTTTTTACTACCATCAGCGTAAGTAATTTCCAGTTGCAAGAGTAGTTTAGGGAAACCAAACTCTTTGATTTTTTTAGGTTTATACTTTGGCCGCATAGTAAAATAACGCCCATTTCCCAGTACCGTACCGATCACATTAGTACCATTAATAATCTCGCTGGTTACATCAAAAGTGTTATATAAAACTGATTGCGTGTAATCCGTTGGAGCTTCAGCCAAAACCTGGTCACCTATTGTTTTGCCATTGATGTAAAGTTCATAATGACCTAAACCAACGATATAAACCGTAGCTTTTTTGATGGGTTGATTGCTTTGAAACGCCTTGCGATAATATCTTGCCGACAATCTCGAAAACTTAGAAATGCTATCCCACGGAAAACAATGTTCATAACCTATCCATTTTGCCTGCCAATCGGTTACATTTAATAAACCTACGCTCCAGTTAGCTGGTTCATTGCTCCATTCACTCGCGCCTTTGGTTGTCCACACGCGTACTTTCCAATAGCATTGTGTACGACTGATCAACGGTTTACCGGCATAGTTTACCATGATAGATTTATCCGACATTACCTTATGTGTATCCCACAGGTCACCCTCATTCAAAGCCAATTTGTTTTGGGATGATGAAACAATGATCTCATAAGCGGTTTGCATGGTATTTTGCTTGCCGCTTGTGATTTGCCAGCTTAAACGGGGATGAGTTGTGCCGATGCCTTGAGGATTGTTCAATATTTCGCAACGTAGATCCTTCACACCAACAAATGCAAAGGCAGTATTATTTATGCAGCTAAAAATAGCTGTCATTAAAAGGGCAATATGGACTGATCTTTTTATCATTTTATTTACCCGAAAAATCAAAATATAAGGTGAGCGATAAAGCATCTTCAATATGCTTATCGTAATTAAAATATTGGTTCAACTGCCCTTCAGGTCCAAGCTTTTCCGGTTTTTGTGACTTAGTACCGATTGGCGGGATGCCGTGCATAAAGGAAATATCACCAGTTGGGAATGCAGGAGCAATGTTATTACCGTAAGTCAATTTTGGATATTGCGGTGTAAACAAGCGCATAAACACATCCCGGCTATCACAAATTATGGTGATGGGCTGGGTTGTGGTTTGCAATTTCATCCAGTACAAGTTGGAGTAATACCCCTTAAATTCCGGGTAGATGAGCTTGGTGCTGTCCTCGCCTGTAATGGTATTGTTATAAGTTTTATTCCAAACATTAAGTGTTGTGCCTTTCATGCGGTCTTTCCAAACCCGGTACGGACCATCGCCCATATATTGCACGCCTTTTACATCTTTTTCGGGATAGCTAAAGCTTACGCCAAGCAGGTTTGCTTCCTCACCTATCGGCCAATATTTAACATCCAATCTTACTAATCCCGATGGATAGATCATCCAACGCAATTCTGCTTCGGTGGTCTTTTTAGCAAACTGGGCTTCAATTACCAAAGTATCAGCAGTGTAATGATAACTCAGCTTTTGAAATCCTGCTTTATCCTGTCCTTCAGCCAAAATCGGTCCGTTGATCAGCGGGATATAGCCTTTCTCATTGGATACTTTTTTCAGTATGCCTGAATTACGGTTGATCTCTAATTGAATACCCTTCGCACTAATTTTGTATAGTGAATCCGTTTCTTTTATCTCAGGCTTATTGCTGCCTGCCACAGCTATCATTCGTTTGGTAATCTCTGTGTGACTTGCTATCGGCCAACTCCAGGTAAATAATTGATTTTTGTATGGATCGAAAGCAGTAACATACAACACATCATAATTTTGCCAACCTGCAGGTAGGTTAAGGTTTAATGATCCGTATTGTCCCGGCACAACATCCGGCGACGTGATCGTGCCATGAATTTCGGCAGATATTGTGGTATGATATGGGTTACTTAGCTTAACCAATTTGTAAGTAAAGCTGCATTGTTTAAGGTTAGTGTACAGATACCTGTTTTCCAATTGCAGTTTACCATCAAAAGCAGGGGTAATTTCTTTTGGTTCGATGTGAACCGGGTTCCAAACTTCTTTAATGGTATAATAACTACCCTCCTTTTCATGGTACGGTCCTAAAATCCCATCTGGACCATGATCGCCGTCGGAATCAAGCAAGCCATTTTTATCGGTACGAACAACTGCCTCATCAGCAAAAACCCAGATAAAACCACCTGCAGAAATTGGCGTATGCCACATCTGCTCCCAGTAATCATCTAAACCGGCACCTGCGCCGCCATCATATATTCCATGTAAAAACTCTGTTGGAAAAAACACATCATGACCGTGCATGGCGGTATTGATGCCGTAATCATAGTTAATATAATGCTGTGTATTTGTTCCTCTGAAAACTGCCCATGGATGAATTAATGGTCTTTTCTGAATATCCAGATCATCAAACCAATGGTCGAGGTCGAAATTAAAACCACCTTCGTTACCGTTATCCCAAATCACGATTGATGGGTGGTTCATGTCCCTCTCGATCATTTCCTTAGCCAGCTTGCTCCCTGCTTGCGTGTCATAGGCATGGTGCCAGCCTGTCAATTCATCCAACACAAACAAACCCAGCGAATCACATACATCCAGAAAATGTTCATCAGGCGGATAATGCGACATGCGCACCGCGTTCATGTTCATATCCTTAATCAGCTTTACATCGGCAATGCTTATATCTTTATTGAGCGCACGCCCGGTAGTTGGCCAAAACGAATGATGGTTTACACCCTTAAACTTAACCTTTACATTATTCACGTAAATACCATCATGCAAACGCAGCTCAACCGTGCGGAAACCAAAACGTTGCTGAACAGTATGTATTGGTTTCCCGTTAGCCATCAACGTAAATACGACATTATACAGGTTCGGGAATTCTGGCGACCATAATTTAAGTGATACAAAATGTGATTTAAGCCAAACCGAAGTATCGCCGGCTTTTATTTTAGAGTAGAAAGCCAATCCGGTTTTTTGTCCGCCAGTCGTATATATTTGAGCCGCTACCTGGTCTGCATTTTTAATGTTTGACAGATCAAGCTGTGCCGAAAAATTGCCGTTAGCTTTAGCATCAACAGCTACGTGGCTAATATTTTGTTTGGGTAACGCCTCCAAGAATACCGGCCTGAAAATCCCGCCGAACACCCAAAAATCACCTTTACGCTCCGCCGCGTTTACTGATGCGTTAACAGAATATTTGGATACTGTAACTTCTAACAAATTTTGCTGCCCGTATTTTAGCAATTTGCTGATATCATATTTAAAACGATAGAATGCGCCCTGATGAATATCGCCGGCTTGTACACCGTTTATCATTACCTTGGTATCAGTCATTGAGCCGTCAAATACAATATTCACCACTTTGCCCTGCCATGATGCCGGTACATTGAAATTGTATTTGTATAAACCTTGCTCCTTGCCTTTAAGGCTGTCTTTATCTAAACCATAATTGTATTTGCCGAAGCCTTGCAGTTCCCAGTTTGATGGTACCGGGATGGTTGTCCATTTGCCGGAGTTGCGCCCTTCGGTACAATAAAATTGCCAATTTACAGTATGATCGCTACCTGTACCCGACAGGAATTTGATCTCGGTTTTTTGCGCGTGAACAGCAAATGCCGATAATATCAGCAAAACGCATAAAACTATTTTAATGCAGTTATTTCGCATATTATTCGGTAGGGGTAAATTTTAAAGGATTGTCTGTTCTGAAAGGTACGGCAGGCAAACCGTTTTTATTAAACAGGTTAGGCTCTGCAGCTTCCGTCCATCCAAAACGAACCGCCACTGGAGATTTTACTGATGGTGATGACACCACAACCTTATCTCCTTTTATAACCGCGTTGGCATTAACAAAATTGCCATCTGCACCTGCTATAGTAAAATAATCAAGCGGCTTGCCATCATGATTTTCAAGTCCTTTGCCTACATAGTTATAATCAAGTATGATCTTGTTGCCTTCAATATGCATTTGTTTGTACATAGGTCCCGAGAAAACTACGTCCTTTTTGCCGTATGTATTTGCTAGCGCCTGCAATTCTAATCGGCGACCAACTTCCCACTTAAACGCCGGGTGAATGTTAGTTAACGAATCGTTCAGATCGGTAGTTACAATCATACCTGTATGCGGTATTTTAAGCGCCATAGTTTGCGCTTCTCGGAATTCAGGCTCAGTATAAATGGTATAAGCAACATTACTTTTAGCCTTTGAATAATAGAATGGCGCTATCTGAACGTAGTAGAACGGCAGAGTTTTATCGCCCCAGATATTTCGCCACCAGTTGATAAGCGCGTTCATTTTATAGGTATAGGTGATCGTTTCTCCAAGATACGCGCCACTTTCGCCCTGGTACCATAAAAATCCACACAGTGCATATGGTGCTACAGGTGCAATCATGTTGATATAAAGCTTGCCGGGATCCCCGTCAATTTTTACATTGTCTTGTTTGAAGTAAGGGATAGCATCAAAAGCTTCTGTTGGCATCCAGGGCTCAATACGACTGCCACTTATCGCGGAGCAAATAATACCTACAGGAACTTTAAGATCATGTTGCAAATTCTTCGCGAAGAAATAGCCTGCTGCCGAAAAATTTCGCAACGGGGTGCCTTCGGCAACATCCCACCCTGAATGGGTAGAATCAGGCATACGTAAATTGTGTTGTGTTACTAAGAATATTCTGATCTGCGGGTTATGCGCCCTGTCTAATTCATCAATCGGTGTATTAATGGTGCTGGTGTCGGGCCTGCGCACCTTGCTGTTCTTACGCATTTCGTAAGACATATTAGACTGGCCTGAACACAACCAAACTTCGCCAACCAAAATATCGCTAAGCTTAATGGTATTAGTGCCAGATATTTCCATCACCTGCGGCTTAGCCGATGCCTGCATAGGATCAAGCAAGATCTGCCATTTACCTGATGCATCGGCAGTGGCTTTTTTAACCTGGTTATTAAATTTAACGGTAACGTTTTCTCCTGCTGTGGCGGTTCCCCAAATAGGTACGGGTTTATCACGTTGCAGCACCATGCCATTACCTAATATTTTAGGGATAACTACGGTTGCATAAGTTTTTGAAGCTAAACCCAAGCTAAGCAGGAGAATGAAAGCGATATATTTTTTACTAAACATTAGTAGGTTGATGTTTTAAATGATTTGATATAAAAGGCTGCTGCCGGGACGGGTTCGCCGGGTTTTGGCAGGTCATAATCCTGGTCGGTTGGAGTATCAGCATTAGGAAAACGCCTCACATCCCCGGTACGGAAAACGATGCGCTCAACGCTCAATATCGGCGCAAAGAATACGTTGGTTAGCACATCCTTGCCGTTTACATTCACGGTATAAAAACGTGTATCAGTATTTAGTTTTATGGTAATGTGGTAAGCTTTGTTAGCTTCATACTTCAGCATATTTTTTGCGCGATAACCTGTTTTAGCCCTAAATGTGCCAGTTGAATCAAATGTTAAACGCAAGGCCGCATCGCCCGCGGCATTCTGGCATTCAATATCCAGCATACCGGTATTGCTTTGTGCAGGAATGATTGTAAAATCAGCGATCAGTTTTTTCGATTCAGGAACTACTCTTTCTGCCTTGGCATAATCAAATTTATCCCAATCCTTTAGCGCAAGCGCCTTTGAGCCATCAGGTGCTTTATCAATGTTAACCGGCGCCCATAATGAGCTATAGGTATTCCATTTTTCCAGTTCATTGCCAGCAGGCATGGTATTAAAATTTTCATCAGCCTGCGCTGTCGCGATTTCAGTTAACGGAACAGGAATAGATGAAACCCAGATATCCTCTTTATTCATACTATAGGTAACCCAAAGCTTGCCATCGGGCGGGGTACCGTTGCCTTCTATAATACCCCGTGTATATTGCGGGCCGTATGATTTGTAATTACCGCCATAACGCATTGCAGGCACTTCGCCGTTAATCAATAATAGGTTAGTATAATTTAACCCATTTGTACTTACCGAAGCAGCCAGCGGCCAGCGAAATTCTGATGGGTTATAAACAGTAGCGTATTTTCCATCCGAGGTACGTTGCCCCCAAATTTTAGCATTGCTGGTCACAAATCTCGGCGCTCGGCTTGCATTGGCAGGCCAGGTTTTACCATTATCGGTGCTTATAGCGGTTAGGGCGTATTTCCACAAACCTACTACCGTACCATCCGGCAAATGGTAAAAATTAAATGCTTTATAGTCTTTATGCAAGGGGATCAAAGGATCGCCCCGTTCGGTTTCTTCCTGCCATTGCATCATCATCAACGGATCAGCCATTAACTCATCACAGGCTTGCACAAAACCTTTATCCTTACTGGTTTTATAAAATGGATATGAAGTGTTTTGCTCGTTCCATTTTGGATTATAATGGATAAAATAGATCGGCCCGAATTTCCCGTTAGGATAAACCTCGCGCACAACCCGGCCAATGCCTTTGCCATCGTTAGGATCATCATGCGCATCCAAACAGATCCCATAAAATCCAAGCACCAATAATCGTTTTGATTTGGCGGTGTAGAAACCCATACGTTGGTGCATAACCGCGTACAAATCTTTCGCTACTCCGGGATGGCCTTCTTTAGTTGTACCATCAGGGATTTTATATTGTGGGAAGATAAGTGTTGGTTTTGACCATGCTGCTCCATCTTTAGAAGTGATCAGCAATGTTTGTCCCGGCGGAACGCTTTCGCCTATCTTGTCGCTTAGATACTCTACATAAAAGGCATTATTCCAATAAGCCAGCATGGGCTGATGGTTGTAGGTAAATCCAAATCCATCGGCTTGATTTGGATGCTCGCGGTTTGCGCGAAATATCTCCATGCTATGTACGCCGATAACCGGGGTTAGCCTGCCGTTATGATAATCAACATTGGCTACAACATTGCCGGTATAATGCACCGTATCCTGGGCATTAGCATTAAAACAAACACTTGCTATCGCGATGAAAAATATATAAATTCTAACTTTAAACATGCTTAATTTTGTGTAGATGCTAACTGTAAATTTTTAAGCGTTTTTTCGCTTACTTTAAATATGGTACCATGTTTGTGCCCCACCGGTACACTTACCGAATCGCTTATGTTGGTGAATGTTTTGAAATCGCTGGTACGAATACAACCGAACCTTTTCAAACGATAAGAGTCATAGTAAATCAACCAGTCCTTTCCGGCTTTTGTTATGGTTGGACCTTCGGAATACATCTCTGTAAAACGTTTGGAGTAATTGGTGTAAGGGCCAAGCGGATTATTACTTGAAGCGACTAAAATATTCCGATTCGGCCGGGTATTGTCCTTCATAACCAATACATATTTGCCTTTGTCTACTTTCACTATTTCAGGATCGATCACGCTAAAACCGGGATCAAGAAATAGCTTTGCCGGGGTGAAATTTTTAAAATCCTTAGTAATGGTATAATACAAACGATGATTATTGTTCTCATCCTCTTCACCTTTTGGAAAGCGAAATGGTACAGTTGCTGCCCAGGTGATAATAAACTGTTTGGCTACATCATCATAAAATAATTCAGGTGCCCAGGTATTAACCGCGGTCGGTTCATCAGCCATCACATTAATGCGCTGCTCCGGCGACCAGTGAATTAAGTCTTTCGACTCAGCATAACCAATACCTGTGTCATTTTTCCAGGCAATGGTATAAACCAAATGGTAAACACCATCAGGGCTTTGTTCTATTGATGGGTCACGAAGGATTTTATCATTACCAATTTCCGGTTTAAGAAAAACATGGTTAAGATCCGTCCAATGGTAAGCATCATGACTATATAAAAGCCTTAAACCGCCGCTGGCGGGCTCATTAAATGAGGTGAAAAGATACACGTCTTTACGGGCTTTGCAGGAGAACAAACCCAATGTAAGTAAGACTAAAACAATTATCTTTTTCATTCCCGCCATCACAATTTAAAGGTCTATATGGAGTCGAGTATCAACACCCAGTCGTTTCCGTTTACAGGTACGCCCGGAGGATTAAATTTCATCATTCTCGACTTATTAAATGTACCAATGGCAGTAATATTACCGTTACGCGGGTTGTACCATGATGCTTTTATTTTTGCACCCGGCAACTGCCCCGTATTGATCTCCATATTTCTGCCGGTATAGGTATATACAAAAGCATATCGTTTGCCCCTTGTGGCAAGCAGTCTGTTATATTTCTCGCCCTGATCACCCGCAATTAACTCTTGCGCCGGAACACGCTCCAGATAAGGGCGGGACAACATCAGCTTTTTCAACCAAACCATTTGCTGCGCACCGGGATCATTGATGGATTTATCCCAGTAATCTTTTGAACCATAAGCACTGCCTTTATCGCTTGGCTGATGCATTTGCATTACATCATTATTGCCATAAGTATAGCCGCAAGCACCTGCAAACACCGACCAATAACCATAACGGCGAACATCGGCATCCGTCCATCTTGGCAAGGTTATATCGTGTAGCCCATATGGTATTTTTTCGTAAGATGGTTCGGCATCTAATGTTGGTTTTGAAGGAAATTTATTATAATCAGATTGAATATAGCGCCAATTATCTTCGCCATAATGCAAATCATTTTTCGAAGTATCCTGGCTATAATTACGATGACCCGATTGTACTGAATTAAAGCTCAACCAATCTTCATTATGAAACCATTTAGACGATTGTGTACGCCCGCGCGGATGATAAGTTATCAAGTGGCCTGGATCTAAGCTATGCAATGTATTACCGATCATGTTCCAAACTTTCATGGAGTCGGAACCCGCAATGTCACCGCCATTCATCCAGATAATGTTTGGGTATGATTTATACCGATCAGCTAAAAAGGTAGCATAAGCTTTAGCCTTAATTTGATTGGTATGCGCGGCTTTTACTACCGAACCCCAAATTGGCACCAATGCAACATATAAACCTTTTTCGGCAGCTTTATTTACTACCCAATCAACGTTGTTCCAATAATTGTTAAGGGATTTACCTGCATCAAGATTTGGGTTAGTTATATCCTTATGCACTAATGCAGAATCGCCGTAAGCATCCGTTTCTGATAGGCTGTGGATCACCATTATTTGAATCACATTAAAGCCCTGCTTGCTGCGGATATCCAGGTATTTTTCGACATCTTCCCTTTTCATTTTAGAGAAAAGCAGCCAGCCGGTATCACCCAGCCAAAAAAATGGCTTACCACCTTCCGTAAAAAAGCGATGATTAGCCGATATTTTTAATGGTTGCAGATCGATAGTGGGATCGCCTTTGAAAGAAAAAAGCAAACAGGAAATAACCCCTATCAGAACAATCCTTTTTATCATAAATTTAGTTGCGCACTAACCACAAAATGGCATCGCCGCTTTTAGGGTTTTTAATTTCGACATTGCTGCCGCCTTTTACATCTTCTTCACCTGCCAAGGCCTCGCCTGTTTTTGGGTCTATCCATTTGGCTTTATAACCTGCATTTGCAGTAAGATTTAACTGTACCTTGTCTGAGTTGGTATAAACAATATATCCTTTAGCCTGGTTACCCAAAGCCCATTGATCTTTCGGGTCGCCCGGTAAACTTACAGGCAGCATTGCCGAAGCATCGGTTAAAAATTGCTTATCAGTTGTTGCAGGCAAAGCAGGTAATGATCCTCCTGCAATAAATACAGCCCAACCAAAATGATCATAAGCATCCGCAGAATATAAAACTGCTTTAGCCGGATATTTCTCTTTGTACTCATGCACGGCGTGATAAACATCTTCAAAAGTTGGTGCTTTTGGTTTGTAAATACGTTCTTCCTGGCGCGGGGCAAGGCTTTGACCACCTTGTGGTGCGTAGAGCTTGCCATTGCCTTCGTAGTACCAATAACGAATGTCAATCGCATCAATAACCGAAGCTTTTGCAGGATCGGTAAGTATTGCATCCTGCACATCTTTTGTCGCACCAAGGCAAATGATCTCTTTCTTTTTATGCGTTAGCTCCCATTGCTTAATGGTTTCCAACCAAAACTGCATAAAATGCAGCGGACCAGTAAATTCAGCACTTATGGATTGGATAACCCCGCTGTTATCAGCAAAATTGTCCATACATTTATTAATGTAGGCAATTAGCAATTTGCGGCGAGTTGGTTCGGTTTCATTATAAAACTGTTCCGCCATAAACTGGCGTTTGTCGCCTGCATAGTTAACAGGTTCAGGGAAACCTGTGCTGTTGATGTTATTAGCAGTTCTCCATGGGAAATCCGCATAATGCGCGCCGGCCTCAATAATATTATGCTGGAAGAAGTTGTTATGAAATAACACCAAGCCTTTTTCATCAGCAATATTGGCAAACTGTTTAAGCCTGCTCCAATACCAAACATTATATTTGGTAAGGTCATATTTACTTAAACCATCCCAGGCCAGTTCTTTACCGCTACGCGCGAATGGAAGCTCATAAAACGGAGGCCAAACGTCGCCATCCATACGGCGGATACGCTCATGATCATCACGGCGGCGCTCATACCATAAGCCATAGTTATGTTCAAGCACTACAATATTATCTTTTTGCATCCAGGCAGCTACATCATCCAAATCATCGGTTAAACCTGTTCCGGTTCTGCCGGGAACCCAGCGGGTAATATCCGGTTTAGCCAAAGTTTTTAAATAATCGGGCTTAACATTGCCATTCCACCATGGGGCTTCAAAATGCTTGCCCTCCAATATGGTATTACCACGCACTATCCAACCGTTAGCAATACTCATTTTAGGAGCCATTGTTGGGGCGATGGGTTGTTTATAGCCAATCTCGTCAATAGTTTTTGCACCTGATGCAACGGTAGCGATCGGATTTCTTTTCGGAGCCTGATCAACCCAATCGCCAATTGTTGTAGCAGGTTTGCGCGCTGCTGCCATTAAAGCTGCGGCTTCGGCAACTGTCGGGCTGCTCGATGGCTCGGTTTCGATGCGTAAAATTGCGGCTTGCCTGCTTACATCGTTATTTAAACGATCAGCCAATTGTGCATAGTACAAACTACGTGGTGAAAGGATCTCGTTTGATGCTTGCCAATAACCGTCACCACCAAATTGTGCCCAGGTACCAAATGCCCAGTTTTGGGCGGTTGGTGGTTGGTAACAATCCACGTGTGCGGCACTGCAATTCCACAAAACGCTATTGGCAATATTCCAGCCAGCGCCTTGCTCGTCCTGGCCTTTGTTCATATAGCTTAATGGTTCGCCATCAATATTCGCTATATCAAACAAAACACCTGATGACCAGCTGTCAATACCGCCACTATAACCTAAAGATTGCCATGCGCTGCATTGCACAAAAGCGGTTGGGCCGGGAGTGCAATAGCCGGTAGCAAAATCATGTATGCCATTTACAGAGTAAAGACGTTGGAAAAGTGTTTGTCCACCAGTTGTCCAGAAAGTGTTGCGGCGTTGTCCACCAATTTCAGATATTGGAGATAGCGATTTACAATCTTCAACTGTAACTTTATTTGCTGTTTCTTCAACAAAAACGGCTGATCCTGCAAAATGCTCAAAAATAACCTGGCGAACCCAGGCATCTGATACATCTTCTACAGTAATAGCCATCCAGCGATGTGCTTCATCCTTCGGATTGGTTACGTCATAAGTTGATTGCAAGCTTAAGTTCTCGATACCGTCATGATCGATACGGCCGGGCCATTCATACTTTGCTATTAAACCACCGCCGTAAGTACTATCTAAAGCAGTGGTTATTGGCGCATCGATAGTTATTTCGTTTCCATTTACGGCAGTAATTGTTCTGTCCCAGTTTATATCACGTTCTCCCGGCTTCCAGGCTAAGGCTGTTAAATCGCCGCCAAAATGGTCGGTTCCTAATTTGCTTATCCATGCCTGGGTACTTGGGCGATGAACCATGATCATATCCCCCGCTTTTAAGTCTCCGGCGTTAGCCACATGAAACGTAAAAGCATTTACGGATACATAATCATCGGTTATTTTAATTTCTTTGGATTTTTTAAGATCTTTTTTACCGACAATTTGGATCAGCGTAGCTCTTGATTTTCCGGTGCCTAACAGCACGGTACCATTGGCTTCCATCCCGCTGCCACGTAATACTACACCTGATGCATTTATCTTTAAAGTACCATCTACTTCATAAGTTCCTTTTTCCAACAAAACAGTACCGCGGAAACCATCAGCATTTACGGGTAGCGAAGCCACATAATCTAATGCCGATTGGATACGCAGCGTTGCATCTCCTTTTTTTAAGGGGACGATAACTTTTACAGGAACTGTAGGAATAGGTTGGTTTGAGGCCATATAGCCGCAATAGGAAAAATCGGGAATACGATCGCCATTTTTATCTGCTTCGTATGCTAATTTGCCATTATCGCCAACTGATACAGGCAGTGATTCTTTTTTCTTACCCTTTTGCGCTAAAGCGGGAGTGTATATACATACACTCCCTATCAATAGCCTGACTAATAAACCAATTGTATTTCTTTTATAAGAACTCATTGCTAAAAATACCAGTATTAATTTATTTTACCTGATGGAGGCATAGGATGTTCGCCTTTTTCTGCCACGGTGTTAAGATAAACTTCGATATTGGTATAGCCACCTCCATTTTTTGCCGGTTTGCTTGCATCACTCGCGTCATGTGGATTTAAACCGTGAGCAATTTCATATGAATCTGGCATACCATCATGATCACTGTCTTTGTAAGGTGTTCCTTTATAATCTGGATAGCCACCAACTTGCCAAGGCTGAGTTATGATACCTAGTTTGTAAGAATCTCTTGGTAATTTACGTACTTTGAATTGGAAATCGGTATCGGTTTTCATTTCTTTATAAGCGATCTTCCCGGTACGAACTTGTTCGGCAATACGAATATCCACTGCATCGCGGTGAGGTAAGGTTGCACCCGAATTGTTAACTACAAATTTATACGCATCTTCTGCCGACATGATAGTTACCGGTGCCATAGGGAATGGCTCATCGGATTTCATGTAATCTTTGTATTTCCCTGCATCCGGTAATTCTTTACCACCATTCTCTTCAACCTGGATACCACCATTCCATGGGTCTTTTGTAACTTCGGGATAACCTTCCATTATATTACCGCTAACATACACACGGCCAAAGAATTTTTCTTTCAGCTTGCTTCTGCCCGACTCCGGTTTTAAAATACGGTGACCAACCGGTTGATCTTTAGGGGTTACCGGGCCTGGTTTAAAATAGTTATTAATGATGTTAAAGTTAGTGGTATAATCGCCACCATCCATTGAGCGGTGGTGCCAGTTGAATACTACATTATTTACAAAAGTGTAAATGCCGTTCCAACCAACTGATGGGTTACGGCCGGTATTATCAGCCCACATATTACGTATCAATGTGCTGTTTTCGCCACCCGTTGTGCTACCGAAAGCATGGTTCCAGTAATCTAACGACTCAGAATAAATGCAATTTTGTATGGTGATGTTTACTGTACCCAGTTTTTCAGCTATCATACCTGCTCCGGGATCAAACATGTGCCTGTACATAGAGAAATTCTCATCCAAACCCCAACTTGTAGAGGTATGGTCAACAATGATATTACCTACCGGATCACCACCTAAAGCATCGTCACGACGGCCAACATTGGTTTCTCCTCTTCTGAAACGCATGTAACGAATGATTACATCATGGGTATTTACCCAAAATGATTCACCAGCTACGCAAATACCATCACCGGGAGCAGTTTGCCCTTCGATTGATACATAAGGTGCGCGTACGATGATAGGTGTTTTAATATGAATAATACCCGCTACGTTAAATACAATGATACGCGCACCACCCTGCTCACAGGCCCAGCGTAATGTACCCGGGCCATCATCGGCAAGGCTGGTTACTACATAAACCTTTCCGCCACGGCCGCCAAATGTAAATTTACCACCACCTTCGGCACCCGGGAAAGCAGGTATTTTTGCTTGAGGCAAATCAGTTGGCCTTGCAGCCCATGGTACATAAGGTTTCCCTGCCCGCTCTTCTGCCTGTACAATAGGAAATGCTACTGCCCACGCGGAGTCCGAATGGCGCGTTGCTCTCGCCATCATTGAATCGCTCTCGGCTTTAACACTTTTTGGTACGTCGGGATATTGCGCAAACACATGATTGGTAAAACCAATCATTACCGTCAATAAAAATAATCCTGTCCTTTTTTTCATAGTTGATGTATTATAAAATTATTAAAGGCAAGTTTACACTTGCCTTTGGTTTATGCTATTTTGTTGGGTCGAATGGACCGCCCCATGTGTTATTTTGCTGAATATTCGGATCGCTATCAATTGTACTCGAAGGTATACCGAAGAAATAATCTGCCGTTTGGAATGCGATGGGCGAAACATCCAGGTATTTTAATTCACCAAGTGTTGAACTACTATTGCTAACTACTATAGGTGCATAACTAAAATATTGTGTGTAAACATTATCAAGACTGGTATTTGCGTCATTATCACGTACAGTTATACCTGTTGTATTAGCAACTGCAGCAAGATAATCTGTTCCACTTCCGGTAGTACCCGCAGGGATAGGTTTCAGTACAATAGTCAAACCCTCTCTCTGTTTACCATTCAAAGTGCTTTCAACTAATTTCCATCTTCTTAAATCATAATAGCGTTTACCTTCATAAGCAAATTCTATTTTTCTTTCAAATAATACAGCCATAGCTAAATTTGTTCCGCTAAGGCCGGCAGTAAGGCCGTACATGCCATCGCTATTTGCTGTAATACCCGCTCTCTTACGAATTGCTTCTAAATCGGCGTAAGCAGTTGATGAATTACCTATCATTGCAGCAGCTTCTGCCTGGTTCAGCACTACCTCCGCATATCTTATTTCTTGCCAATCAGTTCCGGAATAAGGAAGATTTGCAAGTGTTAGGCTTGGATCAACAGCTTTACGGCAATAAAACCCGGTAGAACCTGCGGCAACAGCTTCGGTTGTTTTAGTTGCGGTAGCTGCTGTGTTAGAATAATAGTAATAAGTCCATAATCTATTAGCAGCATTACCTTCTAACGGCCATGAACAACCATTATATGCTATAGTTTGGTTAAAGCGGGGATCACGGTTATCAAAAAAGTGCACCGGATCATAAGTAAAAGTTGGTGAGTTACCGGGAGCATATCCATCTGCCATTGGAAATGCCTGCACCTCGTCCCAAGTCGGGTTGTCAGAGCCACTTCCTCCTAATGATCTTGGAATATTATTGGCTGTGTAGGTATTATTATCCATACCATTTGCATCACTAAAGGTATTATATTCAGTAACCATAACTGCCTCAGAATTTGCTGGTGCTGTGCCTGCGCCAGGCCCTTCAGTAGTCCACATAGTTACATCTTCTTTTGGATAAAGCCCATAACCATGTGCTGTAAGTGTTGCGATAGCAGCTGTGCTTGCATCATAAGCTGCTTGCCAGCGTGTTACATCGTTATTGGTATTAAACTGCGGGCTTGCCCAGGTAAGCAACACTCTGCCTAAAAAAGCTTGAGCCGCGCCTTGTGTAATGCGCCCATAATCTTGAGTAGGCCAACCACCTGGCAGGTATTTAATTGCTGTATCTAAATCGGCAACTATTTGGTTAAAGGTTTGTGTAGTTGTACTTCTTGATAATGCAGCCGCTGTTTTTGCAGCATTACCAACCACAGGCAGCGGGGTTAAAACAAGCGGTACACCGCCATATAATCTAACCAAATCAAAATAACGATATGCTCTCCAAAATAATGCCTGTGCCTTAAATCTGTTTATTGTACCCTTGTTGGTAATTGTACTGGTAGCACAATTAGCTATAAAATCATTTATGCTACGAATTTTGCCATAGTTGTTAGTGGCAATATCACTGGTACCAATGTCAGTAACTGAGTTAACAGTAACCGTTCCTAAGCAAAAAATATTGCTTGAGTAATTTTCTTCGCAAAGGTTGCCTACACCTGCTGCGCCTACTACACTTAAAGAACCACCATAACCAGCCCATGCAGGAAGGTTATTTGTATATATGGCATTTAGGTAAGTTACCGCTAAAGCCGAATCTGCAAATATTAATTGTGAGGTATAAGTACTTTCCGGCACTTTATCATTAAGTACTTTTTTGCAGCTTGTATACAACAGGGCTGTTACTATTACACCTGCTAATGCTATATTATTTAATATCTTTTTCATTTGTTTAATAATTAAAAGCCAGCGTTTAAACCTACTGTAAATGTTCTTAGTTCAGGGTAAGATAAAACACCTACCGCTGCAGTCCTGTAACTATCCGGATATGGGTTAAATAAGCTTAAAACATTGGTACATTGTCCAAATATCCGGGCATTGGCAAGGCCGATAGTTTTTACCCATGTTACAGGTACGGCGTAACTTAAGTTTGCCTGAGATATGTTCCATGAAAAATCACTAACCTCCCAAAAGCTACTTGGCACGTCATAATCTGCAACATAATATGGATCAGGGTATTTAGCATTTGGCGTTTGTGGGGTCCAATAACCATCACCCCAGAATGCAAGCCTGTTTTCATTTAAGTCATTTTTATTGTCAGCTGTAATTTCCTGACCAGATATAAATGAGTGCCCGCCCCAAGATATACCGGTAACAACGTTAATACTCAAAGATTTATAGGTAAACCCGAAATTAAAGCCTCCAGTGTAGTGATTGTTTGCTTTACCAGCTAAATACTTTTCGTCGGCATAGCTATTGCTGCTTGTTGGGCCAATTATACCGTCACCATTTAAATCGGCGTAATTTATCATACCAGGTGCAGGTGTTAAACCAAATATTTTAACATTTTGAGCACCACCGGCTGCTTTTGCCCTTGAGGCAATAATAGCATTTGCCTGCGCCTGGGTTCTGATTATGCCTAAGCTTTCATAACCTAATAATCCCATATCATCAGAATGCCCATTAGGATCGGTAAAAGTACCGGCCAAACCTGCCGAAACCGGTACTCTAACATCCTTATCATCACTCCAGCCTGTAAACGCGGTAATATTGTAACTCCAATCCTGGCTTATATGGTCTTTCCAGGTAATTGTAAGTTCTGTACCAAAGTTATTTACAATACCGTAATTTTCGCTCGGCGGTGTGTTACCCACTGTTAGCGGAACCGCGGAGGTTAAAGTAGTTAACATATCATAGGCATGTGTAAAATAGTAATCAGCAGTTACACCTAAACGGCCTTTTAAAAATTGCATATCCATACCATAATCTGTTTCCAATTTATGATCCCATGTTAAGTCAGGGTTTGCAAGAGCTGCAGATTTAATACCATTTCCACGTTCACCTTCATCAAACACTGCCCCACCGCTACTGCCTGTTGCAATATTGTATTGTTGAAGATAAATATAAGAAGCAGCACCAATAGATTGCCCACCCAAAGCGCCAACACCGGCTCTTACCTTAAATTGATCAACCCATGGGAAAAGCTCTTTGAAATACTTTTCATTTGATAATACATAGCCTAGTGATATCTGACCAAAATTACCCCATCTATGTCCAGGGGCAAAAGCAGTAGTACCATCCTGGCGACCAGTTAACTGTACAAGGTAGGTTTGATCATAGTCGTAGTTAATACGCTCGATGAATGATTCAAGAGCAGACTCTGAAACAAGGCTGGCCTGATTGGCAGTTTGCGCGCCAGTTGTAAAGTTATAGTTAGGCAAGCCTCCGATAACAGGAGTAGCAGAACCTGTTTGTACACCATCCTCGTTTGTGCCCCTTTGCTCGTAAAGTGCTATCGCGGTTATGTTGTTTTTACCAAAGCTATTTGTATAATTTAACTTTGCATCCATTTGATAGGCTTTCATCAAAACGGGCGTAAAAGTTATTGTATTACCATTAGAGATTGGATAAGTTTTAGATAATACGCCTCCCGGTATGTGTGAGTTGTCGCCAGTACCTCCGTAAAGATAATAGGTGAAAGTTGTACCATATTGGGTAGGGAAAGAGGTGTTTATGTTATCATTAAATGAATAACCTGCAGATAATCCTTTAATTCCGGGTATCTGGTAATCTATATGCGCCAAAAAATTGGTAACATAAGTAGGCTGGTCTTCATAGTTATTTGAATTTTGGATAAGATTTACGTTAACCAGATCTAAAGTTGTGCCGCCTGATTGATAACCTTCTGTATAAGTTGGGTTACCATTAATATAATAAGGCAGCCAAGGCAATCTTTCACCTAAAGTAATAACGTCGTTATTTAATGCTTCTGTTGGATATTTATACCAAAATTCTTTGTCGTACGAATAATCCAAGCTCAAGTTAACCCCTACAGTTAAGCCTTTAGCAGGTTTAGTATCAACATTGGCGCGTACCCCCCATTTATAATTGCTTAAGCCCGCAAAGTTTCCGTTTTGGTTTGAATAATTACCCGCTATAAAGTAAGTTGTTTTATCGTTACCTCCGGATATTGTCAAATTTTCACGTTCAACATCAGCAGCTTTAAATTCCTGCTTAAGATAATTTTGATTATTTGCAGAATTAGCAATATAAGCTAACTCATCAGGCGTATACCATGAGGTATTTTTATTGGTAAGGCTACCATTTATATAACCTTCGGCATTAATGCTATTTCCTGTTGCTACCCCTGTAGGTGCCTCAACTAATGTTTGGTTCCACGCGTTGCTAAACTCTGCCATTTGTATGCCGGTAAGATATTTAGGCAATTGTACTGCGCTTGCTGTACCAAATTGTGAGCTGAAAGTGATTTTAGGAGCGCCTGCTTTACCTTTTTTTGTGCGAACAATAATTGCACCCTGGCCACCAGATACACCATACACAGCTGCCTCGGCATCTTTTAATATGGATATACTCTCAATCTCACTTGGGTTCAGTAAATTAAAATCTGTCGCGCTACGAAACTGATCGTCTATAATATACAGTGGTGCCGTTGTACCGCCTGCAGATGTATTTAATGTAACAGAATTTCGGATTGTAGCGTTAGCAGTTTGCCCCGGGCGTTGATCTGCCGATATATTTAGGTTAACGGTTTGCCCGGATAAAGAAGAAAGTAAATTAAGCCCGGGTATATCCTGAATGTCTTTAGGATTTATAGTAGCTACTGAGCCTGTTAAGGTTGCTTTCTTTTGTACACCGTAACCTACTACTACAACCTCATCCAGATCTTTTGCAGTAGGTATTAAGGTAAAATCAGCATTTTTTTCTCCAACCCTTAACGTTTTCGATTGAAATGAGTAGCCAATAAAGTTTACGCTTATTACAACGTTTTGTAAGTTAGTTACCTGTAGCAAATACTTTCCGTTCGCATCGGTAACAGTTGCTGCCGTACTACCCTTAACCTGCACAGTTACCCCGGGCAGAGGTTGGCTTTTTTCATCCAAAACAACACCGCTTACGGTCCTGTTTTGTGCCCTTAGGGTATTGCCTAATAGGAGCAATACGACCAATAAAAGGTAAATTTTTCTCATAATTAAATTTAGTTTAATTTGGTTGTTTTATTAATACTTCACATACTGATAAAAAATGTGCCCACCACACTTTTATCCTTTTTGTTCTTGTTTGGCCTGTATGCGTTTTTGCCAATCTTCGGCAGCCTTTTTCATATCATAGCCTTGCGCCGAAAGATAATTATTTATACGGCCCTTATATTTTCCAAACCAGGCATGTTTTTTTTCTGATGATTCCGCATCTATCGCATGTTCACGTGCTTCAATTAACCATGCTTTAATTTGTAACTTTTGAGCATCTGTTAAAGCCGGCAGCTCATCTAAATAAGCGTTATAGGTTAAGGGCAAAATTTTATAGGTCATTTGATCCTTAACCTCATCAACTTGTGCCGGGGTAAGCTCGGTACCTAACTCCGCTAAATAATGCATATGAAGTTTATTTAACTGTACATCAACATTACTGTCAACGGCAGCAGTTTCGGCATTTGCTTTAGCTTTGTCATCCCCATCTGCTGTTTTAATATCTTTAACCTTTGCGTTACGCGCATCGTGTATGCTGCTCAAGCTGCGGTATTGATCAATAATAATGGCTTGTACATGTTTAAATTTAACCGAATCGGTAATGTTTAATGCCGATACTATTTTTTCGGCGCGCTTTGTTATTACCTGGGTATAATTGTCCTGCTCTGCGGCAGGCGCACTTTGGGCGTGGGCGAATGCCAAACTACCTATTACTAATACCGCTGTTAAAAAAAATCTTCTCATTGCGTAAATTTTAGCTTACATCTTATTTAAGCATTTATTTGCATAAATAATAGGTGTACTATTAACAATAATTAATTTTGAACTGAAGCTCAATCTTAATTTTAATAAAATGTATATTATTTTTTGGTTTATAAATACGTAGCGGTTTCGAATAAATAAAACAGACTACCTTTAACAAATATCAATTATTGGGTACTGCTATTATTACTTGTATTTATCAACTTATTGTATAATATTATCATAACAATTATTTGTGTGTAACGTTAATAGATATAAAGTGAGAATTTTAAATAGCAGTACTATAGCCAACTATTTTTTTTGCTACATTTAAGAAATTTAGCTTGAACAACCAATTCAATTAAACCAATTTATTATTTTTAAAGCAGAGCATGCATCATGAAGCCGCATTTTCTTAAGGTTCCTGTACAACCACGAAATTCATTTAGCATCAGGCATGATATTTTACCAACCTTTAGGGGTATATGGCATTATCATCCCGAACTGGAGTTGCATTACGTTATTAAAGGCGAGGGAGTACGTTTTATCGGTGATAATATCAGCAATTTTTCGTCAGGAGAAATATTACTGTTAGGAGAAAAACTACCACATTGCTGGCGCTGTAAAGAAGAGTATTTTCAGCCTGATTCCGGGTTGAATGTTGAAGTAATAGTTATACATTTTTTGCCCGATTGCCTGGGGCGATACCTTTTAAATTTACCGGAGGCTTATTTATTAAACAGCTTGTTTGAAAAAGCCAAAAGCGGCATTGTTGTAAAAGGCCCGGCCAAAGCTGAATTGGCTAAACTAATGTATTCGGCTGTAAATGCTTCTAATTTGGATAGGATCATCGTATTGTTATCTATACTTAAAACATTAGCAGAAAATGAAGACTACGAAAGCATAACACTGTCACACAACGAATTTCATCAATCTAATGAGTCGGATACATTGCGGCTTAACAAAGTTTGCTCCTATACTTTAGCTAATTATAAAAAAGAAATAAGTTTGCAAGAGATTGCGGCGATTGGCAATTTAAGTGTTACCTCTTTTTGCAGGTATTTTAAGTTGATGACGAAAAAAACCTTCTCCGATTTTTTGACCGAAATAAGAATCAGCCATGCCTGCCGCTTTTTAATTGAAGATAAATTGCCTACCGAAGTACTTTGCTTTGAATGCGGATTTAATAATATTTCCAACTTTTACAGGCACTTTAAAAAAGTAACCAACATGACGCCGCTTGAATACAAGAAAAGGTATCTCAAGGGAAATCCTATGGTGAAAGCCAGTTAAGCACAGACTTTGTTTTTGCATAGATCTTCAGGATAAATTTGTATTAATTTACTCTGATTAATTCCAGCTTAAAAAGTATGCTAATATTTCATAATTATAATATTGCCAAATTTCCAAGCGCAAAAGCAAATATGAATTTAAAAGTGATCAAGTTCTTTAGTGTTCTTTATACACTTAATTAATTGCGCTTAAGGTAATGCTATTACCGGCTAAACCAACCGACTGCGAATTCACAATGATGTTGCCCTTTCGCTTGCCAGATTGTACAATTAGTAAGCATAAACCGTGAAAAGCTTTGCGATGATCGGCTTTAAACCTCTCCATACTTGATTGTGAACCGTTATCCACCCCAGCAATACTTGCATGCCCTTCGATGCTGAATTTTATAAGATTTTCAGCATCAGGAACTATATTACCATCCTTATCTAAAACAGATACCTTTATAAATGATAAATCTTTGCCATTTGCTTGGAGAATACGCTTATCCGCAGATAAAATAATTTTTGCAGGCGCGCCTGCTGTATGAATTTCCTTAGTCAGCACAATTCTACCATTCTTTCGGGAAACGATCTTCAAAATTCCCGACTCAAACCTAATCGGCCACGATACGTGGAGATCATCACCTTGCTTCCTTTTAATCCCTAATGATTTACCATTTAAATATAATTCTACCTCATCGGCCTGGCTGTAATACGCCCAAACATCTATTGTTTGTCCTGCGTTCCAGTTCCAGTGGGGTAATAAATGTAGCACGGGTTTATTAGTCCATTCACTTTGATACATGTAATAAACATCTTTCGGAAAGCCAGCAATGTCAATTATCCCAAAATAAGAGCTGCGGGCAGGCCATGGGTACGGCGTAGGTTCGCCTATATAATCAAACCCTGTCCAAACAAATAACCCCGAAAGGAAATCGTACTTTTTGATGATCTTCCAGGTTGCTTCGTGCGTTGCACCCCAATAAGCCGCAACATTATCATAAGCAGTTACCGCAAATTGCTTATTGCCTTGTGTAAAAGGAATTTTTGAACCCTGCGGCCAATGGCGGGTGGTATCAGTTGGCGTGTCATAAAACCCACGGGTTTCTAAGGCCGAAGTTGTTTCTGTGGCGATAAATTTTTGATTTGGGTAGTTTTTCAAAAAATCAGAATAAACCTCGGTATGATAATTTAACCCAACCAAATCAAGCGCACCTGATTGATAAATAAAGTTTTTCTTCGGATCAGATTCACTCAAAGCTGATGTTACCGGTCTTGTATTATCAATATCTTTCACAATCTTAGCCAACTCGCGCGCAATGCTGATGCCGGTGCTGTCAAATTGTTCCCGTATCTCGTTGCCTATGCTCCATATAAAGACCGATGGATGGTTACGGTCGCGAAATATCTGATCTTTTAGATCCTGCTCGTGCCATTTTGCCCAATCTTCGTGATAATCATGCTTACTTTTTTTCTTGGCCCACATGTCAAAAGCTTCATCCATCACCAAAAAACCCATTTTATCGCACAGATCTAAAAACTCCGGCGCGGGTGGATTATGTGAGGTACGGATAGCATTACAGCCCATATCTTTCAATAATTTGAGTTGCCTTTCAATCGCCGATACGTTTACAGCAGCACCTAAAGCGCCGAGATCATGATGCATACAAACACCTTTGATTTTCATGTGGATGCCATTCAACGAGAAACCTTCTTTTGAATCGAACACAAAAGAGCGGATACCGGTATTTACAGTATAATTATCCACCGCTGCATTCTCGCTTAATAAGCGTAACGACGTTCTATACAAATACGGATGCTCTGGCGACCACAACTTTGGATTTTTTATAATTATATCAGTCGCTATACTATCATCAACCTTCGTAACCGGAATTATTTTTTCAGCTACGATCTTTCCAATTTCGTCATAAATAGTAATTTTCAATAGATCGCCATTACCTGCGATCATTTTAGTATTAATATGTATTGTAGCCGAAGACACATCTATTTTAGGCGTGGTAATAAATGTTCCCCATTGCGTAAAATGAGTTCGATTTTCCGTTGTAAGCCAAACATTACGATAAATCCCCGAACCCGAGTACCATCGCGAATTAGGCTGATCAGAATTATCAACCTTTACCGAGATCACATTTTTTTGATTACCGAAATTGAGATAAGGTGTAATAGTATAGCTGAAAGAAACATATCCATTTGGTCTTTTGCCTAAATAATGTCCGTTTATAAAAACTTTGCTATTGTGGTAAACGCCGTCAAAATCAACAGAAATTAATTTACCTTTTGAGGATACAGGTAGCAGAAATATTTTTCGGTACCACCCAACGCCTGCAGGCAAACCGCCTTCCGCTTGCGTAGTAGGATTTTTGTCACTGAAATTACCATCGATGCTCCAGTCATGGGGCAGATCAAGCGTTCTCCATTTGGTATCATCATATTTGGCGTATCTCGCAAGGCTGTCATCACCCAACATAAATTTCCAGCCATTATCAAAGCTTTCGGTTTTACGCTGCGCGGATGCTGCAAGGCAAAAACCAAGCATAAAACCCATGCAAATACAAAAACGTTTAATATTTCCCGACTGCCACATACCGATCTATTTCTTTTTAATTTTTACCGGCGGAGCGACAAAATTCAGTTCGCTTTTACCTAGATCTTTTGAGGTAGCCACCGCTATGCCCCGCTGCTGCGATTTATTAACCGCGCAATAAAAATGGTAAACCACCCCTTTCCATTTTACAACATATGATTTATGAGCAAACTCATTATCAAAAGGCTCTGAAGCATGGATCAATTTTTCGCCGTTCCAATCAGTCCAATGCACCAAATCATAGGAACAAGCGAAACGATTAAACACGCCACCCGGACCAGTTTTCCAAAATGCGCCGAAATAAAACATCACGTATACGTCACCTATTTTCTGAATATCAGGATCGCCGGTTATACCCGGACCATGGTTTAGTACCGGATCTTTTCCATAACGTTTCCAATGCAACATATCATCTGATGTCGCCATGCCAATACGTTCGGCACCGCGCTTTTTGTCAACACTATCGCCATTGGCGTTATAATACATCACAAATTGGTGCCCGGTAAGCTTGGTTTTATCCCAAATTATCATCTCTTTATATTGCTCATGGTTATCCCACCAGCTTACATCCTTGTCAACCGGGGAAAGTACAGGATGATCTAAACGCGACCATTCATGCGCTGTTGTTGGATCCTGATCTGTATACGCAATGCCGATTGCCAGCGCACCTTTTTCATAACCATATTCGTGCCCACCGAAATACGACATCCAATATTTGCCATCATATTTTTGCAGATCGTACGAACCACCCCATTTGGTATTGATTAAAGCGAAATAAGCTCCCTTTTGATTATTATCCCAATGGCTGGTATCCGAAAAAGACATGATCCTGCCCTGGGTTTGCCAATGCAGCAAATCCTTACTGTTAGCCAGCCATGTTTCGTAACCGCGACCGTTAAACACGAAATAGCTCATATACCATTTACCATTTTTACGGAAAATGGTAGGGCAATCAACCTTTTGCGAGTTATCATTCGGTACCATTACCAAGCCATATTTATATGGGGTTTTCACTTCATTATAGATTTGCTGCATTACCTGTGCAGGTACAGAATCTTGTTTGGATTGCGCAAAACTATTATCCAGTCCGAAAAGACTTAAAAATGCGATGAGGATTAGAAATTTATATCTCATATGACGATCTGTTTAGTTATTTGAAACAAAATGGTAACTACCCGAACCTATTTTAATTAGCGCTTTGCCATTTTGATAACCTATTAATTTGGCGTTCTTGCTATTAACTAAAGCCTTTCCGGCTTCTAAAATGGAGCTGCTTTTATTAACAGGCAGATAGATAACAGCATTAGTATTTACAGGGATTTGAACATTTAACAAGAAGCTATCAGACTGCTTTTTCCAATCGGAAACAATAGTGCCATAAGGCGAATTATAGCTTGCCTTAGCATAAGTAACATCACCCACAACCTCGGGTTTGATTTCAATCTTATTCATGGCGACGGCATCTGGTGCGGAACGTATTCCAGCCAATCCTCCGTAAAACCATTCGGTAATATCGCCTAACATAAAGTGATTATTGGATGATGCAGGCAATGCGGCCCATGATTCTGTTAAGGCCGTAGCACCATGAGCCAATTGGTAGCCATAACCCGGCACATCTGATCTGCTATTCATATCAAATATCACATCCGAACGGCCTGCTTCATCCAGTGCCTTCAACAAATAACGAAAGCCAATATCGCCGGATGTTAACGTATTATTCCTGTCGCGCAAGTCCTTTACTACATTATTAATTACAGCGGGCTTGTCCTTTTCATCAACCAAACCCATATAAAGCGAGATGGAATTAGCTGTTTGGCTACCAGTACCGTATTGCTTGGTTTGAGCATTAAAGAATGCTGAGATATAAGCCTGCTTTACTTGAATAGCCAGATTTTTGTAGTTAGAAGCCTCTTGCGCCTTACCTAAAACCCCGGCAATATGCGCCATAATATTCAGGTCATAATAATAAAATGCTGTCGCGGTTACGCCTTTGGGGGTTTGCTGTGAATAGCCCGGCGCTTTGGGGCCTTGGTCGTACCAATCACCTAAACCTTGAGTTAAAATATGGCTATTCGCTTTAGTACCGAGATAATCCAGATAGCGTTTCATCATATCGAAGTTTTCAGCCAATACTTCTTTATCACCATACCATTGGTAAACATACCAGGGCAAAATAATGGAGTTACTTCCCCACTCCGGCGAATCGCGGAATGGCTCCACAAATTTGGTGTACTCCGGTGCTATTTCGGGGATCAAACCTTCGGCGGTTTGCGCCGAACGCATATCGCTGATACATTTTAAAGCCAGCAAATGGATATCATAACTATAATGCAACGACGGCCCAATCAAGTGTGCTTCTTCTAACCAACCTAATTTTTCACGGTGTGGGCAATCAGTAAATAAACTCGACATATTGCTTTTCATGGCCCAGTCAATTAATTTAAAAGTGCGGTTAAACAGGTCATTGGAACATGTAAACGTTCCGACAGAAGAAGTTGAGTTACGGGTATGTAATCCTTTTACAGCCAATAGAACAGGCAATTCTTTTGAATTTCTTTCGGCTTGTGGCACAGAACCTTCCACTTGTAAATAGCGGAACCCGTAATAAGTAAACTGAGGATGCCAGGTTTCAATGCCATCGCCTTTTAATATGTAATTATAGTAATGTGGCTTGCCTGATCCGGTTTGATTAGCAGTGCCATCGTCATGCAGTATTTCGGCAGGAATTATCCTAACTGTATCACCTTTTTTACCCTGAACCGTAATTTGCGGGATACCTGATGCATTTTGCCCCAGATCATAAACCCAAACACTGGGACTCAATTGTTTTTTACTTACCGGACTAAATTCCTGCATCACTTTTAAAGGATCAGCGGCTTGCGCATTCAATTCAGGCGGACCGGCTACAATAACGGCATCTTGCCATTTACTGTCATCAAAATTGCTGGTGTTCCAACCTTTTTGTTCCAGGTTGGCATTATAATCCTCACCACCATAAATACTGGTAAAAGTTATTGGGCCGGGTGCTGTTTTCCAGCTTTCATCGCTTACAATATTTTGGGTTGAACCATCGGCATATTCTATCTGGAGCCTGCAAATCATTTTCGGATAACCATAAGCACCCGTCATTTTGCGATAGCGTTTATCTCGTGGGATAAAATAAAACCCATTTCCCAACATCACGCCTATCGTATTATTGCCTTGTACAAGTTTATTTGTAAGGTCGAAAGGAACATATAAAGCCTGCTTGTTATATTGCACCCAGCCGGGGTCAAGAAAATGATCGCCAACTTTAAGGCCGTTCAAACTCATATCAAAATGGCCAAGTCCGCTAATGAACAGGGTTGCTTTTTTTATCGGTTTATTAATAGCAAACGTTTTGCGAAGTAAGGGCAACACATCATTTACCGGTGGTGCGCTTTTAGGGCCGCGGCCTGCCGGGAATGGAACCAACCGCATAGAATCGGGCATTTGCGCATACGCTATCCATTTCGCATTCTGCCAGTCGGATGGAATTAGCAACCCCATTTGCCATTGGGCAATATTACTCCAACCGGAAGAATGGCCTTTGTTATTCCAAACTGTTACCTTCCAGTAATAGTTTTTTGTAGCCTGAAGTACCTTACCAGCGTAATTTACTTGGATTGATGCTGATGAATTAACACGTTTTGAATCCCAAGCATTACCTACATTTTTATTGATATCGGCAATATTATCCGCGACAATAACATGATAAGCCATTTGCATAACACCATTCCCATCCGATTGCACTACCCAGCTCAATTTTGGCGATTTTGCCTCGATACCAACCGGGTTGGTTTTATATTCACAGTTCAAGCCACCAACTTTCAAAGTCTGCGCAAAAACCTGCAAGGGGAATAGCAAAGCCAGCAAATAAATTCTCTTTATCATATTCAATTATTGCATTTCAAAACCTGAAATAATTAAGCCATTCGCATCCTTAGCTATTAAAATCACTTTGTAATTTCCCGCGTTAATGCTGCTGCCTGTTGATGTACTAACCGTACCCGATTTACCTTTGGTGAGTGGTTTAAAGCTTAACTCTTCAGCTTTCATCACCGTGCCATCGGCAGCTACCAACTGCATATTTACAGTAAACACCTGGGTGCTTGTGTTATAATATTTAAATTTCAGGTCATAAGTATCAGCTACGCCGGGCGTAATGGCCAGCTCTGCTTTTCCACCGGTAGGTTTTTGTAAAACGAATGATCTTTTTATTATTCAATGTATCCAAAATAACGCCATCATTTTGAATGATCGCATTAGCAATGCCATAGTTTACGGTTCGCTTTAAATCGGTAGCAGGTGCAAGCGTGGTAACAGGCAAAACCGCGACTATATACTGCTGACCTTTATTAACCTCGCCTAAATTAATAATCGCACCTTTAAGGAATTTCTTTTTATAAAGTGATAAGTTAGTCCCGCCGTTTTCATCGGTTTGAATTGTTAAACCAGTCCATAGATAATCCTTTAGCCATGATGGAACTTCACTTGGTTTAGCATTAATAGCTACATAAACATCCGAGGTATCAGCCAATTTAAAGCTCGCTGAAGTATTTATTTGCTTTGATGTTTTAATCCAATCCGCGCCATACAATGTTGGTGGCAACTGACTGAATAGAATATTCTTATCCTCATAAACCTGCTGCCCGATATCTAGCCATGATTGTACCGACCATTTACTATTACTTGAAACTTTCAAATCCTTAATATCAGCACCTGATGATGGCGCTGCTACTATTTGACGATTGAGCGTACTTATCGCGATAGCAGAAATAATAGCTTCACCCGCCGCTGCATGCGGGAATGATATTTCCAACTGACCGCCGGTTACGTGTACAGTAATCGTTTTCTTAAGCGCATTATCACAACCTGCTTCTTTCCAAATATCAAGGTCTTTAATTACGGTTTTATTGTTCACCGCCACATCAAATAACCGCCAGCCTGTGCAATCCATGCCGCCGCCTACACCATACCAAGGTTCAGTGAAAAACAAATCAACTTTATAATCGCCATCAGGTATCGGAAACTGGTATTTGAGTTTATTTTCACCAAAGCGGAATGTTTGAAACAGTGCTTCATTATCCGTTAAACCTATCCTGTCAAATGTGCGCTGCTGGCTGCCAAAAAATGACGGCATTCCCGAATAACCATCAGTCCATGATACAGAACCCCAGGTTTGCCTGCTGGTTTTATGCACATCAGCCATCCAGGTATTGCCTTGTTTGTCGGTATAATCAGGGCCGCCGCAATTAACGCGGTACAGGTATTTATAACCGGTTTCAGGTTTTAAGATTTGTGAGTTTGTTGCTGATTGATTTTTTAAACCCGGCGCTTCGGGCAGGTGGTTCAACACAACTTCATCATGTGCAACTGCTTTGCCGTTTACATAGCCAACAGCATATAAAACATTGTATTTGATGTTAACATCATCCCACTGAAAATGGGTTCCAATACCCTGGCGGGTTCTTTTGCCTAAAGATTTGCCATTTACATCATTAAACAACTCCACCTCATCGCAATTGGAATATACGCTGATGCTATCTTTTTTACCCGGCGCCAGCCACCTATTTGGCCAGGTGTGCGACACGATGTATACCATCGGCTCTTTAGTTTTATCAGTATAATTGGCGCGGTACATATAAAATGCATCCGTAGGTTGCCCCCAGATGGTAAACAAGCCTTTGTAGTTTACAGGGCCAACACGGTCAAGCTCACGGTCGCCTTCACCGCCTTGTACCCTGCCGGGGTTTTCGTGCGAATAAAGCAACCACATAAACTGTCCGGCGGCTTTATCCTTTACCGATTCAGCCAAGCGGACTTTCGTTTCCAGCAACTGGCTCAACCTGTCTTCGCTCAATACCGAAGTTTGTACCAATTGACCACTGGTATGCAGATCAAGGCTGCGCCAGCCACCATACTCGCCCACCAAAATATCTTTTTGCAGATCTGAAGCATAATCAAGCGGATTACCGCCATAAGTGCCAGACCAGTTTTGCGGCACATCCCAATCGGTTCCTTTACCACCGTTGCAGGTAGTTATTTTGCGTTGAGATGATGCAGTCGGATCAAGGCTCCTGATAATAGCAGAGCATTCCTCGGCAAAATCCTGTGGCAGGCGGCTTTCATTTTGTAATCCCCACAAAATTACCGACGGACTATTGCGGCGTTCTTTTATCCAATCGCGCAGCAAAGCTTTGTAATTCTCTCTAAAATCCTTGGTATCAAACCAGATATGCGCCGAGTACTGCGGCCACCACAATATGCCCATGCTATCCCAATATTTTTGATATTCGAGATTATGCGGCTGGTGTGCGTCGCGAAAAGCATTAAACCCGGCAGCTTTAAACTGCATAACCCGCGCCTTTATTTCGGCATGGGTGAAAGACTGGCTGTTGCCCATTAAATGCTCATATTCGGCAATGCCGTTGATAAAAACAGGTTTACCATTTACATAAAAACGATTATCGCCATTATTGCGCCCGATTGGCCAGCTTATCCAGCGGATTCCATATGGAATTGATGTTTGGTCGGCTATTTTACCATTGATAATAACTTGTGAAATAACGGTATATAAATACGGATCAGCAGGCGACCATAAATGCACATTTTTAACTTTCGGCATTATTTGTTTAGCTAGACCATCTTGGTTTGGGGCAAGATTTAAGGCAGAATTTGTTTGGGTGATGAGTTTGCCTTTAGCATCTATAAGCTTATTTACAATAATTGCTTCACAGCTTTTTGTATCATAATTTTTGACCTCTGTTTCTAAATTCAGCGTAGCAGATTGCTCGTTGACTGTGGTATCGTTCCAAACATGGATGCCAAATGGCTCAATACGAACCGGGTTTGTGACGATCAAATGCACCTGGCGAAAAATGCCCATAGGTTGCGAACCTTCCGAGAAACCCGGATCATCAGAACAACCACCGCAAACCCAGGGCAGATCCTTAATAAATGCAGGGTGATCTGCACGAACGCAGAGTAAATTATTACCTGATTTAATGGCCTGGCTAACATCAATCGTAAACGAAGTGCGCCCACCGGCATGGTAACCAACTTTGTTACCGTTCAGCCAAACTGTGGCGTAGGAGCCAACTCCTTCAAACCATAAAAAATACTTTTTACCGGGTTGCTTATTCGCGACAACAAATAATTTTCGGTACCAGGCATAACCATGCTCGTTGCCATGTTTTAAACGGCGATAGCCCGCATAGTTATCCCAGTTATGCGGTACATTAACCGTGATCCAGTTTTTAACCGGAAAACCCGCTTTTTCAAAGCCTTGATAAGCATGAATATTGGTGTTGTTATTGATGGTTTTCCAAGTATTGTTGAGCGATATATCCTGTCGCACATTTTGCGCAAATACAGGTTGACCAATGCCAAGCATAAAAACCACAAAAGCCGTGCAGCGAAGCCACCGGCAAAAGTATTTTTTATATGCGTGCTGATCCTTTCGCATATTATATCCGCTTAAGTGAACCATCAAAATGATAGGTTGCACCTTTTTGAGTTACGATATTTACTATTTTACCGTGGTAGATCAGCTTGCACAAGCCGCCTGCTTTTGAGGTTATATCTAAATGCTGCAATTCGCCATTGCTCCAATTGTAGTTAAGCACAAAATCGCCTCTCGCGCAAATGCCTTTAACATTCCCGGTAGGTAAAGCTGTTGGTAATGCAGGCAATATTTCAATTCCTTTATCCTGGCTTTGCAGCAGCAGTTCGGCTATACCGGCAGCACCGCCAAAATTTCCGTCGATCTGGAATGGCGGGTGGGCATCAAACAAATTATGGTATACGCCGCCTTTTTCCTTGCCCGAATTCACATCCGCAGGCGAAAGCAGCAGATCAAATAGTTTCATGGCGTGGTCACCTTCTTTTAACCGCGCATAAAGGTTTACTTTCCAGGCAATGCTCCATCCTGTGCCTTCATCACCACGAAATTTGAGTGATTGTTCAGCTGCTTTCATTAAATCGGGCCTGTCCCAGTTAATGTCCGTTCCGGGATAAACGCCCCACATGTGCGAAACATGGCGATGGGTATCCGCGGTATCATCAATATCCTGCAACCACTCCTGCAGCTGGCCGTATTTGCCAATTTTATTGGGCGCTATTTTGACGTACATCGCTTTTAGCGTATCGCTAAACTTTTGATCTGTGTTTAAAATTTTTGCTGCCGCGATGCAATTCTTAAACAGATCACGGATGATCTGGTGATCCATAGTTGGCCCTGCAACCAAGCCACCATGCTCCGGCGAATTTGATGGTGTGCTGATGAGATAGCCCGTTTTAGGATCAAGCGTTAGAAAATGTACGAAAAATTCGGCTGCGCCTTTCATTTCCGGATATGCCCGGCTTTGCAGGAAACCTTTGTTTTGGGTATATAAGTAATGCTCCCACAATTGGTGACAAAGCCAGGCCCCGCCGCTAACCCAAATACCATGAGTTGATGAATTTACCGGGGCCGTTCCGCGCCATATATCGGTATTGTGGTGCAGTACCCAGCCCGGCGCGCCATAGTGTTCCTTCGCGGTTAGTTTTCCGGTTTGTGACAAGTCATCAACGATACTGAAAAATGGTTCGCTGCATGCAGAAAGATTTAATTCCTCGGCAGGCCAGTAATTCATTTCGAGGTTGATGTTAGTGGTAAACTTGCTTCCCCATGGCGGTGTAAGCAAATCATTCCACAAACCCTGCAAATTGGCCGGACCATTGCCCGGCCGTGATGATGAAATGAGCAAATACCGCCCATACTGCACATACAAAGCAATAAGTGAAGGATCAGCCGTATTGCTGAATTTTAAGATCCGTTCATCCGTTGGCAAAGTATCGTTAGCGGTAACACCCAAATCAATAGAAAACTTATTGAAGTATAATTGATAATCTTTTACGTGTTCAGCTTTAACAGCAGCGTAGCTTTTGCCGACTATTTTAGCGATGATATTTTTACAAATAGCTTCCGGGTTGCCTGAAACGTCTTTATAATTTTTATAATTAGTTGCTGCAGAAAGAAAGAAAGTAACTTCGTTTGCGCCTGTTACATTAATATCATTTGCTGTAACTTTTACTTCGCCGCCAATATTTTTAACGTACAAATAACTTACGCCACGCAACGCGCCATTATGCACCTTAAGTGATAGCGCCAATGTATGATCGTCAACCTTTTTTGTATTGAAGGATTTATGCAATGTTTTTAGCAAAGCTTTTAGGGTGATGCTACCTGGTTTATCGGCAGTGAGATGAATAGCGATCACATGATCGGGCGCGCTACTGAAATACTCACGGGTAAAATTTACACCGTTCGCAGTATAAGATACATGGGCAGTAGCATTGCTAAGATCCAGATTGCGTTTATAATTTGATGCCTGCTGCTCCGGGAATTGCAGGTAAACATCTGCAAAGGGTTGGTAATCGGCATTATAGCGTGGATAAGCAGGCGGGTTATCATCCTGGATCCAATATTTCCAGCCATTGAATGGAATTGTGTTTGCAGGAGCATCTTTTGGATAAATACCTAACTTTTCTTTAACAGTAGTTAATCCACCTTTATCATAAAAATTAAGCACCTGCACAGCGATAGTATTTTTACCTGCGTGAAGCAAGCCCGATGGAATACTGTACTTACGGCTAATGGTGCTTGTTGTTGAACCAACAAGATTTCCGTTGACATAAGTGAAATCAATATCACGAACGCGGCCAAGGTTAAGGATCAGATCCTTTCCTAATTGACCAGCAGGAATATCAACCGTGGTTCGTAACCAAACCGCGCCGTCTAAACCTTTAAAACCGGATAATACTTCCCAACCATCAACCTGTGGTTGGATGATGGATTTCCATTTACTGTCGTCAAAATTTTCAGCAGGTGGAGCAATATTCATTTGCATCTTTTTGATCCATGCTACTGAATCTGCGGGGTAAGCCAGCTCATTATTCTTTGTACCCATAAAATGTTCCTGGGCAATGGCTTCTGCCTCGGCTTGCTTGCCTTCGGCAACCAGTTTGCGGATTGTTGGCAGGTATTTATAAGCACCGTTTCGTTGGTATTCACGAGGAGCGCCTGTCCATAAAGTTTGCTCATTAAACTGAATGCGGTCTTCGTTTACACCGCCAAATATCATAGCCCCCAAACGCCCGTTACCTATTGGCAGCGCATCTGTCCATTTTATTGCAGGTTGTTTATACCAAAGCTTTAAAGTGGTTGATTGCGCTTTAGAAAAATCGGCATAAAAAATTGCGTTTACAGCTAATATTACCGCAATCCATTTTCTATTATGTGTAATCCTGCTTTTCATCATAATTAATTAAAAAGCCATCTCATATCCCTGATGTTGCCCTCGTTACTCAACCCGGCATCATAAACAGGAATATTCTCGCTGTCATCAATAATACCCAAAATCAAACAAGCACCCCTGCCAAGCGTAAGTGCATTTTCTCCTGGTTTAAATGTGTAGGTGTGAATGTTGACCGGCGGAAAACCTTCAATTTGTATAGCGTTAGCGATTTTTATTTCGGATTGGCCATCATCATTAGCTGTAGCATCGGTTTCAAGTTGAGGCTCCTGTAAGTAAAGCGGGTTTTTATTAGCAAAATATCCTACCAAAATTTTAATCGGTTTACTATTATTGAATTTAATTGTAGTACCATCTTTCTCCTGTTCAGCTTTTGAAAATTTAATGCCTTTTAATCCCGAAAGCTCAGGAGCGATATTTTTAATAACACCTGCGGAATCACTATAAACCTGTTCAGCTGCAGATAATTTGTAGGTGCTTTGGTTAGCAATAGTTATGGCGGCATCGGTCAATTGTATCTTCTGCGCCTGCTTGGCTGTTGCCTGAGGTGATTTTAGTGAATCGATATTTTTCTTGAAGTTATCCAGTTCTCTTTGATAGTATGGCAGCAGCTCAATCCAGGTTTTATTCTTGCCATCGTTACCCCCGAAAGGAATTTTGCGCTGTTTGGTTTGCATGCTATTGGCATACAAATAGCTATTTTTTGTCAAGTCGACCAATTGCTTGTAATAGTCTAAACTCTTTTGTAATTCAGGCACTGCCTTATCCAGATCGCTTATGTTATTTGAATATTTATAATGCAGAACCAACAACGCTGCGGCAGCTTTATGTGCATAGCTATTAGCCATGGCATTGTAGCAATACATATCATTTTTAAGGCGGTCAAATTCAGCTTTATCATCGGTAACACCCGGCGCTGCTTTGTCTATCGAGATAACGGAGGCATTGCCTTCGGTGATAATATCCTGCATAACCTGCACTGGTGTTTCGCCAATATGTGGCTCATGATTCCATTCTTTGGCGGCATATTCGCTCAGCATTTCACCTTCAGGGCCTTCGGAATTATAGAGTAAGGAGAATAAACCATATTTTTCAGGATCAACCAACTCATTCATGGTCATACCTAAAGTCATGGTTTGGCGGTTACCGTCGGTTATGCCAAAACGCCTCAGTATTTTTGGTGAGATTTCTCCCGATTGCTCGTAAGCTGTTAAAATTTCTTCGCCTTGTTCTTTGTTACAGCCATATTTATTAGCCAATTGCCGCGACCAATATTTTATTTCAGCATCCCTATCCCGGTGGCAATCCCACGCATAACGCGCCCATTCTTTGTACCAGATCCAGTCCCTATCCATTTCCAGTAATCTTGTTGACGTGTTATCGGCAGAATAAGGCCAGTCCCAATATGATGCCTGCGGATAAACGTGGATACCATTCGATTTATCGGTATTGTGCATAGCCAGTACGCACTTCTGTATAAAATCATCCGAGCCATAGCGGAAAGGCTCGAGGTTAGCCAAAATGTGTACGTTCTCAATCTCGACAGTACCCAGCTTGCTTAATGTTTGGTGCAGTTGCGCCCAGGGACCGTGAGGTGTATAGGTGGTCAAGGCTTCGCCGTTATACTTGATCATGGTATACAGGTTGCTGTATAACGGTTTGGCATATTTCATATCCGACGGCGCATCGGTATCATGCGCGCGAAGTACAATCGGCGGTTCATCAGTACGTCCCAACGCATACAGGCCATCCTTTACACCTGGAATAATGGTTTTAGTGAACCAATCAACATCATCCTGCCCAACGCCTTCCATCGCCTCGCCTAAGGTTACTAGCAAACCTACGTTTGGATATTTTTGCACAAAAACCGCGATTGATTTACGGGTATAATCGGCTATAATGGGTACAATATGGCGGTTACGATCCTGCGTTTTCAGATGGTTTTTCTCGGCGAAAGGCTTTGATACGATAATGTTATAAAATCCCTGGATAATCCAGATGCCGCGCTTATCAGCCTCGCGGGTGATAAAATTGTATATCTCAACATTCTTTTGATAAGTCGCCTCGTCAACTTCTAAAGCATATGGATAATCTTTCACCTTAACCAGCGATGCAAACGGGTGACCGCTCCATAAGTACAGAGAATTCATACGGTTCTCTGCCAATGAATCCAAATAACGCAGCCACAAAGCCTTGTCATAAAACCAAGGGAAGTTTTGAGGCGTGTATGGATATTCATAAGTCCCCCTGCCGGGCAAAAGTTCTGGCTTTTGTATGCCGATACAAGCACCACGCAATACCATTTCGGGCTGATCGGTTATATTGAAATGCTTAGGCAAACTACCATCCGATTTCAGCTTATCAGCCAGTTCTAAACAACCATAAAGCGCCCCCGAATTATCAGCGCCTGCTATCACAATGTTATTATTGCTTGAGTTTATCGCAAAGCCTTCCTTACCGGGAGTTTTTGCGAGATGGAGATGATTTTTAACAAAGACCTGCTTAATCAGCGGATCGGTTATTAAACCAATATTGATAGTGTTACCTGTAGAAGAATGATGCGTGGTTTTTACCAAATAACCGTAAGCTTTTAATTGATTTGCCAGTTTTTCGCCACCGTATTGAATACGGACATTAGCATTTGCAGGCATAACTATGGTTATATTTTTACCCGGAAAAATACCGTCGGCATGGCATATTCCGAAGCAAAAAATGCTCAAGCAAACTATTAAGTAGATTTTGGTTCTCATACGGTTAAACAGAACAAAGCATTAATGGAAAGATTTTGCAAAAATAAAATCCATTAAAAACTTAAGTACTTGGGTTAATACTAAACTTAGGTTTGAAAAATATTATTGGTTATGGTAATAGCATCAAATCTATTGGTATGGCGCCAATAAATACTATTGCTTTTTTCCCAGATATTATACAATATTACCATTAACCGCTTTGTTACTAACTTTTGTGGTTTAGCGCTACGGTGATATGTTTTAACTCCGTACCGTGATAAATCAACTTGCCATCAGCATAAACAAATAAGCCTTTGCCCTGGTGATATTTTGAACCGTCCTTATCCCACAAAATAGTAAATAACTGATTATGATACAATACATTCGACAAGCAAAACCAAGCCCATTGATTTTGCGGAATTAGCGGGAACATTTCAAATACATTATCAGCGCGTGGCTTTAATCCTACCAGGTCATTTATCACTAAATCACAAAAACCGGAATGGTTGTAGTAGCTGCTTCTTGGATTATCTCCTTTTAACCAATAGCCAGTTTTCTCGTCCTGGTATTCGCCCAAATAAGGTACACCACGTTTAATGTGCGACAGCGCATATTTATGCAATTCATCATAAAACACTTTGGCCGACATGTTATTTTGATTTTTATAATCTGTAAGCAAATTAGCCAAACCTTTAAGGGTTTGTGTGGTGGCGAAGGGCCATATCGCGCCATCCCACTCGCTACCATGCCCGCTGCCATGTGTACGGAATAAAGGATGACGTCTTTCTGCCGTAGTGATACCCCAGGGCGCATCAAAGCCTTTGGTATCTGTTAACTGATCCCATTGTATGGCATATTTAGCTTTATCATCAGGCAGGTTAAAATACCATGGGATAAAACCTAACTCTTCACGTGCGTTAGCAAATTTGCCTTCGGGAGTTTTCACCTCGAAAAACATGGCGCTATCATCCCACAAACTGTCCTGCACCATTTTTTTAAGCTCCGTAGCTTTTTGCTGATACTTGGTTTGCAAACTATCGTTACCCACAATGGCAGCCATTTTGCTTAAAGCGTTGGCGTTACCATACATATAGCTATTAATGGTTGGCCGCTCGTTTTTCACATGCCTGCCACCGCTGATAGATTCTTCCATCGCATCTCTTACATCATATTGCCAAAACATTTTGCCGGGTAACTGGTGCTCCGTTTCCCATTGGCGGTAATCATTATTTAATGCAGGTAGTATTTGTTGAATAAACGCTTTATCCGGATCTACGAGGTAAAAATTGTACACCGCGTCGTCAAGCCAACTGCTGAAAGCATGCAGGTGTGGTTTTGTTTGTTTAGGATCATCAAACAACCAAAAATTAATATAATCGCGAATATATTCCGGGTTGCGAAGCCAGCGACCTTCATAAATTTGATGACCTAACGCGCTACTCACTGTATTGTATTCGCCTGCCCAATTTACGTTGGTTATAAATTCAGTAAATACATAGCCGTCAGGTGTTTTTACTAAGTGCTTTCTGAAGGTCCACCAACGATAATAGTATATTTTTTCGATGGCTGAATCTGGGCATTCAAACAAAGGAATGTTTGCCAACATCCATTCAACAGCATGATCGTTGGTAATGTAATTTTTTACCGTTTCGGTATCAATCGAGTTGAAATAATTGACGTATGATTTTAGCTTATCTGTGCTAAGAATATGTTGTTGCTGGGCAATGCAAAGCCGGTTGGCTGTACATACAAATATAACGATTATAATTATTTTGATCCTCATTTTACCTGTATCAATTTACAATTTATTTGGTTTGATCATCAGGATGGATTAAAAATGTTACGATTTAAAAATCCGCTGATAGTATAACTGGCAATGTAAATTTATAGGTATTTATCATTAAAAACCAAGCGCACAATGCACACACGCTAATATTGTATATTACATAGAAAATATCATACAGAAAATAATTTTGGATACAGTAGATATTTGGAAACAGATGCTAACGCAATACCCCGTTAGTTTTTATTGATACCAATTCAATTATAACCAATACGCTATTACACTAAACAAATGAAGAAGAAACTTATTGCTTTGGTTGCCCTTGCGGGATTAACCGGGGCCTATCAATCAGCACAAGCGCAATATCCGCGTGTGCCGCCTGCCATGCAGGCAAAATCGGATTCTATTTATAACATTGAGAAACAGCGCTCGGATGCCGCTTTTGCAAAAGCGATGCCCGCCATTGAGCGCGATGAGAAAAATGGCAAACCATATATTCCATGGGCTGCTAAACCCTCTGATCTGCCGCAGGCAAAAATCCCGGCTTTCCCGGGTGCTGAAGGTGGTGGCATGTACTCATACGGCGGTCGCGGCGGCAGGGTGATTGAGGTTACCAACCTTAATGACTACGGACCGGGCTCTTTACGCGATGCCTGCGAGCAGGGCGGCGCGCGTATAGTAGTGTTTAACGTTGCGGGGATTATTCATTTAAGTCAGCCAATTAGTATTAGGGCACCATATATTTCTATTGAAGGGCAAAGCGCGCCGGGTGATGGTATTTGTGTAGCCGGTGAATCTGTTTGGGTTGACACGCACGATGTGGTGGTAAGATTTGTACGTTTCCGCAGGGGGGCTACCGATGTTACCCGTCGTGATGATGCTTTTGGCGGAAACCCTGTGGGCAATATCATGATTGATCACGTATCGGGCAGCTGGGGTTTGGATGAAGTGATGTCGATGTATCGCCACGTGTATAATCGCACCGGCAAAAAAAATGGCGATAAGCTACCTACTGTAAACATCACTATGCAAAACTGCATGTTTGCCGAAGGTTTAGATACCTACAATCATGCTTTTGGCAGTACACTTGGCGGTTTGAACAGTACCTTCATCCGTGATTTGTGGGCTAACAATATCAGTCGTAACCCATCGGTAGGTATGTATGGCGATTTTGGTTTTGTAAACAACGTAATATTTAACTGGTGGGATCGCAGTGCTGATGGTGGTGATAACAACTCATTGTTCAACTTCTTTAACAACTATTACAAACCGGGGCCAATAACCGATATTAAGAAACCGGTTGGTCACAGGATCTTAAAACCGGAGTCGGGCAGATCCCCTGAAAGTAGAGGTCTATTCGGTCGCGTTTACGCCCATGGCAATATTATGGAAGGCGATGAAAAAGTAACCAACGACAACTGGGCCGGTGGTATCCAAATTGGCGAAATGCCTGATGCAGGTCGTTACACCGATAGTATTAAGGTTGATAAACCTTTCCCGATTGCACCGATTACTGTTATGACAGCTAAAGAATCTTATGATTATGTGCTAACCAATGTTGGCTGCAACCTGCCTAAAAGGGATCCTGTTGATATCCGTATCATTAACGATGTAAGAACAGGTAAAATAGCTTATGTTGAAGGAACAGATAACAGCAATGGCAAGCAATGGGTTAAACACCGTCTACCCGATTCATCATACAGAAAAGGTATAATCACAGATATTTCGCAGGTTGGTGGTTATCCTGAATATAAAGGGACACCTTACAAAGACTCCGATCATGATGGCATGCCGGATGCTTATGAAATTAAACATGGCTTAAATCCAAATGATCCGAATGACGCTGCGCTGCCTGCAAAAAATAGTGGTGGTTATACCAATATCGAAGTTTATTTGAATGGGCTTGTTCCTTTAAAAAGCGTTGTGCCGATAGGCTATAAAAATTAATTGGTGGTGATTTAGTGTTAATAAGAAACCCGGTAAGCAAATGCATACCGGGTTTTCTTTTTTTGTGGGTTTGGTTTTGGGTAATTAGGGCCTTTATTGTATAGTTACAGCACCTTCAAAGGTGGTTTTAAGTATTTGTGGTGAAAATGAGGCCATAAACTCTTCAGCTTTTTTAACCATGTTTTCTGAGCCGATAAATATAGGCGAGCGTTGATGCAGCTCTTTTACATCAAGCTCTAAAATTCTTTTATAGCCATCTGATGCCGAGCCGCCAGCCTGCTCGATGATAAAAGCCATGGGGTTACACTCATACACCAAACGCAACTTGCCTTTTATGGCACTTGCGGTTGATGGATATATGAATATACCACCTTTGATCATATTGCGATGCAGATCAGCAACCATTGACCCGGTATATCGTGAGGTATATGGGCGCGAGGTTGGCTTATCTTCTACCTGGCAATATTTGATATACTTTTTAACCCCGTCAGGAAAATGGGTGTAATATCCCTCGTTGATAGAATATATTATGCCGTCTTTTGGGATAGTTAAGTTAGGATGCGACAAGCAAAACTCGCCTATCGATGGATCAAGTGTAAAACCGTTAACACCTTTGCCTGTGGTGTAAACCAACATGGTTGATGAACCGTAGATGATATACCCGGCTGCAACCTGCTCAGTACCATTTTGCAGCACATCTTCTAAAGTTGCTTTGCCTGCTGTTGATTTTCTGCGGTAGATAGAGAATATCGTGCCCACCCCTACGTTTACATCAATATTTGATGAGCCATCTAACGGATCAATCGCTACAATATATTTAGCATCTTTTGATATTTCCGAATCAATATAGATATGCTCATCATTCTCTTCAGATACAACAATGCAGCATTCGCCTCCACTGGTTAGGGCAGCTATGAATTGTTCGTTGGCATACACATCCAGTTTTTTTTGCCCTTCGCCTTGTACATTTACTGTACCGGCTTCGCCCAATATATCAACCAAACCGGCCTTATTAATCTCCCGATTTACAATTTTGGCGGCAATCGCCAAATCGCGTAATAAGCGTGATAATTCCCCTTTTGCGTATGGAAAATCATCTTGTCGTTCAATAATAAATTGCCCTAAAGTTTTTACTGCTGTCATATATAGTTCTCTAAATTTTTTGCCGCATAGAATAGGTGTACGGCATTGGCTTATACGTGGATATTATAATATCTTAACTTCGCACAAAGTTATCTCCAGCTTATAATAACAACAAGCTTTGTGGAAGTAATATTTACTTAATCGTTATCGTAAATAGTTCAACAAGTGCTAAATATGGCATTTAACTGCTTAAAAACGTTTTAATCACTCTAAGTTCGAATATTCCTGATGCTGTAAATATCTTCCCATAAAATAAATACTTATCAGCTTATAATTTACACAATGATAATATCATATAATCACTTGCATAAATTATATAATGCTTGTTGGCTTATGCCCAATACATTTGTTTTATATAAATCTAAAAAACTTGGCTGTGGTGATACAGTATTGTTAATATCTATCAGCAAATAAAACGCCGATGATAAAATCATATACACTATTGAAAAGATACCATACAAAACGCAATACTTATAGGATTAATTTGAGCAATTATGAAACCTGCATTTATCACACGCTACGGCCATGATTTTGCTGTACCAATTTAACCGAAGAATTTATTCAGGCATTTAATAAATATGATTATAAACGATACGCATAACTTTTCTATCAACTTTCCCGGCAAGCTTGTTTTTGGCAATGGTTGCTTAGCATCATTACCTGCCGAAGTTGTAAACATGGGTTGTAAAAGTGCGTTTATTGTAACCATACAACCACTTTTACCTGCTCTGAATGGTTTTATAAACGAATTGAAACAATGCGGTGTCGAGGTAGCAATAAACACAGGCATTGTTCAGGAGCCTACTTATAATGATTTTGGAAAATTACTCGCCGAAGCAAAAAAATCAAACCCGGATATTGTAATTGGCATTGGCGGTGGCAGCGTACTTGATGTGGCTAAATTAGTAGCCGCGCAGTTAGATAATACGCAAACGCTTGCAGAAATTGCAGGTATTGGCTTATTAAAAGGCCGTAATACAAAACTGATATGTGCACCTGCTACATCAGGTACAGGCAGCGAGGTATCGCCCAATGCTATTTTGGTTGATGACAGTGATAACCAAAAGAAAGGCATCATCAGTCCGTTTTTGGTGCCGGATGTTGTTTATGTTGATCCGCTTTTAACCATCAGCGTGCCGCCCGCCATCACCGCAGCTACCGGCTTGGATGCTTTAACGCATTGCCTTGAGGCTTATACCAACAAATTTTCGCGCCCATTTATTGATATGTATGCTTATGAAGGCATGCGCCTTATAGCAGCCAATTTGGTAAAAGCAGTAAAAAATGGCAAAGACGAAGAAGCACGCAGCCAAGTTGCCATGGGTAGCTTATTAGGCGGCTTTTGCCTTGGTCCGGTGAATACAGCCGGGGTACATGCATTGTCATACCCGTTAGGAAGTTCGTTTCATCTGGCGCACGGCTTGTCGAACGCTTTGTTGCTGCCTTATGTTATGGAATATAATATGGTTGCCGCGCCTGCACGTTATGCTGATGTTGCCGTGGCTTTAGGTTGCAACCGTGAGCAAGATGACCTGGCGACTGCCAAAAAAGGAGTTGAAAAAGTAAGACAGCTAATTGCTGAATGTGATGTTGCTGCCCGGTTAAGAGACGTGGATATCCCGCAGGATGCTATACCGCAAATGGCTAAAGATGCCCTAAAAATTCAGCGGTTATTAAAAAATAACCCGCGACTAATAAGTGAAGAAGATGCTATTAACATTTACCTTGAAGCGTATTAACAGATGACCAATAAACAAAAATATAAAGGGATAGTAATTCCTACTGTTACACCGCTTACAAAAGATTTGAAGTTTGACCACGGCGCACTGGAAAAAATGTTCCATCATTTGCATAAACATCATGTAATGCCGTTTATAAATGGCACAACAGGTGAGTCGACTTCGTTACCATTCAACCTAAAAAAAGACTATATAACCATTGCCGGTAAATTAAAACAACCCGGCGATGTGCTTTATGCAGGTATTTCGGCAAACTGCCTCGAGGATTCGGTAAAGTTGGCTAAAATATGCTTTGACAATGGTGTTGATGCTGTTGCGGCTACCCTGCCATCCTACTATAATCTTTCGGATGACCAAATGATCAAATATTTTGAGGATTTAGTTGAACAGGTACCCGGCCCGGTTATTATTTACAATATCCCGGTTACTACCCGTATGTCTATCCCGCTAAAGATTATCGACCAACTGAGTCACCACGAAAAGGTTATTGGCACCAAAGATTCTGAACGCAGTGATGAGCGCTTAAAAGAATCTCACTTTTTATGGGCCGAAAGAGATGATTTTTGCCACTTTTTAGGTTGGGCACCAAAATCGGTCGAGAGCCTGATTAATGGTAGCGACGGATTAATACCAAGTACCGGCAATCTTTGTCCGCAAATTTATGACGAAATGTACAAAGCAGTTAAAGCAGGCGATCATGAACGTGCCTATAAGTTCCAAAAGCTATCTGATGCCATGGGCGATGTATATCAAAAAGGCAAACTGCTTGGCGAAACACTTTGGGCACTAAAAGTGTGTATGCATGACATTGGCTTGTGCGAAGAATATGTAATGCCGCCTATTTATCCTTTAAGTGAAGAAGAAAAAATTAAAATACTAAAACACTTTCACCATCAAATGGAGAAGGAAATCTTAATTATGAATAGCAATGCAAATGTTTGATAAACCCACAATTGGGATAACCATGGGTGATCCGGCAAGCATCGGCCCCGAAATTGCGGTTAAAGCCTTACTGAATAAAGAAGTATATGATATTTGCAACCCACTGTTGGTTGGTGATGCACGGGTATTTGCAGATATTATCAAAAGGCTAAAAATAGATGTAGCCATCAACCCAATAGAAAGTGTAAAGGAAGCCAAATTTAATTATGGCGTAATTGATGTATACGATTTGCACAATGTAAAAATGAGCAAGCTTGTTTTTGGGCAAATATCTGCCATGGCAGGCGATGCCGCATTTGGATCAGTTAAAAAGGTTATCGAACTGGCAATGACGGGCGAGATTGATGCCACCGTTACCGGGCCTATCAACAAAAAATCTATAAATGAAGCTGGTCACCATTTTGCAGGGCATACCGAAATTTATGCGCACTTTACCCATACCAATAAGTATGCAATGCTTTTGGTTGAGGATAAATTGAAGGTTATTCACGTATCAACCCATGTATCTTTACGCCAGGCTTGTGATCTGGTTAAGAAAGAACGCATACTGGAAGTTGTTGAACTTTTATACAATGGCTTGGTTAGTCTCGGCGAAACGAATCTTAAAATCGGTATTGCCGGACTTAACCCTCACGCAGGCGACAGTGGACTTTTCGGCACTGAAGATGATATGGAAATATTACCTGCAGTATTAGAAGCGCAAGCCCGTGGCTATAGTGTGGAAGGCCCCGTGCCGCCAGATACCTTGTTTGCTAAAGCCGCAACCGGGGCTTATGGTGGCGTAGTAGCCATGTACCACGATCAGGGACATATACCTTTTAAACTATCCGGCTTTCAATGGGATGCCGAAAAGCAGCAAATGGCAAGCGTAAAAGGCGTAAATATTACGCTCGGTTTGCCTATCATACGTACCTCGGTTGACCATGGTACTGCGTTTGAAATTGCAGGTAAAGGCATTGCTAGTCCCGATGCAATGTTGCTGGCTATTGAGTCGGCGGTACAGTTAAGTCGCTACAAAAACCAGGTGATATTTTAAATGATTGCGGTAATTGCTGATGATTTAACCGGCGCGGCTGAAATTGGCGGTTTAGCTCTAAAATACGATCTAAAAATAGAGCTAACAACAACTACTGCTGATCTGAACTCAACAGCCGACCTGCTGATCATTTGTACCGATACCCGTTCGATGTCGAAACACGAAGCATTAAAAGTAACCGAAGAAATTACGGCGGCACTCATCAAACTAAAACCTAAGTTTATCTTCAAAAAAATAGATTCGGTTTTGCGCGGGCATATTGTTGATGAGGTTGAGATACATATTAAGCAGTTGGGGGTAAGTAAAGCCTTAATAGTTCCGGCCAACCCACAATTTGGCCGGATTATAAAGCAAGGGCATTATTATATTGATGATCTGCCGATCCATTTAACCAGTTTCGCACATGACCCTGAATTTCCGATGGCAAGCCATCAGGTTCATAATATGTTGCGGGTTGATGAGGCGAAAGTTCATCTAAAAAACCATACTGATGAACTACCGGAAACAGGTTTTATAGTTGGCAACTGCGAAAATAAAGACGATTTAAAAGCCTGGGTTAACAAACTAGATAAGGGCACGCTTTTAGTTGGCGGAGTAGGTATTTTTGCAGTTTTGCTGGAATCATTGGGTTTGGAGAAACAAGTATCTAGCTATAAAAACACCAATCAAACTGAATATTTAAAACTATTTGTATGCGGAAGTACGCAAGATAATAGCAGGCAATTGATTAGGAGAATTGCTGAGATAAATGGCCCGGTGGCTTATATGCCTATTGAAATTGTCGCCCTTGCAAAAAATGGAGCATACCTGTTTGATAATTGGGCCGATGAAATAGTATCTTTATTAAAAATATACAAAAGCGCCATTGTAGCTATTGACGAAAGCTCAACCAATAATTTTGAGGTAACCGCCGCTGATTTACGAGATAAAAAAGCCAAGGTAGTCGAAAAAGTTTTTCACAAAATAGCCATCAATGAACTTTTGATAGAAGGCGGAGCAACAGCTGCCGCGATTATAAACCGTTTAAATTTTAGTAAGTTTTCTCCGGTTGAGGAGCTTGGGCCCGGTGTAATAAAAATGAAAGTTGACGGTGTTGACGATCTTTTTTTAACGGTTAAACCCGGCAGTTACCAATGGCCCGCCAATACCTGGAGCTTTTAATAATATTTCTGCATAAGATGAACACAACCCACCTGCATATCCCTGATTATGGCATTATAGCTGCGTTTTTGTTTATTACTGTTTATTTTGGCTTCAGGTTTTCAAAAGGGCAAAAATCAACCCAAAGTTATTTTGCTGCCAATGGGCGCATACCATCATGGGCGATAGGCTTTTCTATCCTGTCTACACTTATTAGCAGTATTACTTTCCTCGCCTACCCCGGCGAAGGTTATTCTTCCAACTGGATACTATTGGTGCAAGGTTTAATGGTGCCCATAGTGCTGCTAACCATGATTTGGTTTATTGTACCATTATATCGCAAAGTAATTGGCTTAAGCACTTACGAATATTTCGAGAAGCGCTTCGGCTCTTTCGCACGGTATTATAGCTCATTAGGCTTTGTACTTACGCACTTCTCGAAAATGGGCACGGTTTTTTTCCTGTTGTCGCTGGCGCTGGCAAATATCTCGGGTGTGAACACGCTGGTTATTATTGGCGTTATTGGCGTAGTAATTATTATCCTGGCTTTAATGGGCGGTATCGAAGCCGTTATCTGGCTGGATGTGATACAAGGCTTTATGTTGTTTGGCTGCGGTGTTGCTTGTTTAATTATCTTGCTATATTCCATACACGGTGGACTAACTGAATTTTGGCACGTAGCGAAAGCAAATCACCGTACAGGTTTTGGGCCTTATGATTGGGATTTCAAAAAACTGACTTTCATTGTTATGGCTATCAACGGCATATTCTACGGCGTGCAAAAATATGGAACTGACCAAACCATTGTTCAACGTTATCTCACAGCCAAATCCGACCGGTCGGCTATTCGTGCATCATTAATGGGCGTATTTTTATTGGTTCCGGTTTGGGCTTTATTTATGCTGATTGGTACCGCGCTTTTTGTTTACTATAAACAAAACCCAATTCCCGCAGGCATGCGCCCAGATGCTATTTTCCCATATTTTATTGTGAATAGCTTGCCAACCGGGGTTGTAGGATTAATCATTGCCTCATTAGTATCAGCCGCAATATGCAGTTTGGGAGCCGACCTGAACTGCCTTGCCGCAGTTGGAGTTGAGGATTATTACAAACGGTTTTATCCTAAAAAAACAGATAAAGAATATTTGAAGGCTGGTAAATGGATAGTAGTTTTAGCAGGGATAGGTTCTTTACTGATTGCCGCACTATATCTTTCCGCTGGAGACGAAGGTGTTTTGGGTATCGTATTTACATTGTATGCTATTTTCTCCGGCGGAATTGCAGGTATATTTTTGCTTGGCTTGTTTAGCGCGAGAGCTAACAGGCAGGGCGTAAATATCGGGATCATCGCTTGTATCCTATTTACAGCTTATGCATTTCTTACCTCAACCCAAATCGGAACTGGCGCGCACAAATCCCTGCTTTGGGATTTAGGCAAATACAATTTCAACCAAAATAAATTAATGTTGGGTGTGTACAGCCACCTGGTAGTTATAATAGTAGGTTATATAGCCAGCTTACTTTTTCCTAAACCGGATATCGACAAAAAACTACTATACAGCGGTTGGCTTCATGTTAAAGGGGATACAAGCTCCAAAAACGCATAACATTACCTATAATTATTAATTTTCAGTCGGCTCTGCAGGGACTGGTTTTCCTGCTTTTTTAGCGGCAATAATTTTATCTACATAAGCTTTGTACATGGTTTTCCAATTTCTGCCGGTGCTATAAAAATAATCTTCCACCTTGGTTTTGTGAATCTTAAAAATGGTCGACATTTCGTTTTTCACATCCTTGTAATCCACCGATTCCTCTCTCGCTGCTTTCAATTCAGTCATAATAAAAGCTTCGTCAGCAGGTGTCATATCCGGCACTATCGCTTTATAGCCTGTCATGGTAAATTCCAATTTACCGATGGTGTATTTATCTAAAATAATAGCGATTTGATCATCAGTTAATTCTTGTTTTAAACCAGCCATCAGGGCATCATGAACTGTTTTAGGGATAGTAGAATCAATTATAAACTGGCGTTGCAATAAGGAGTAAACTTTTCCATTTATCGGATCCACACCTTCGGGAACTAAGGTATAAGCATGGCTATTATGCCATTCGCGCACGGCTATCATTTGTGCAAAGATAGTTGCTTTTACTCGTGATGCTTTCGAAGTATCGGCAAGGTTCAGCGCAGCTACAAACTGCTCTGCCTTAAACGCAGGATCATTCTTATTGACTTTAGCTGCGGTATTTTGAGCGAAGGAATTGGTGGTAACCAATATTACGGCAAGGCCTGCGCAAATGATGTACTTTTTTTTCATGAGGTGCTTTGGTTTATACTGCAATTGGCGTGCAGATATATGTGTTGTTAAAAGTAAAGTTACCCGCTTTTACTGCCTTAAATTGAAATGAATTATCCAATGATTATACAATATTATCTTATCAGCATAGATCACATCGACAATCAAAAAAAGATAATTTACATTTGATAGAGATAACCAATAATAGCCCAATTTTATCTGTCACCCAGATAAAGATAAGGGTAAAAATCTTTAATAAAATGAATTTACATCGCCTAAAATTCGCAGTGATCATATGCCTTGCTGGTGGCGCTTTTAAAGTTAATGCGCAAGTAAAAATGGCTAATCTTTTTACTGATAACATGGTGTTACAACAGCAATCTTCAGTACCGGTTTGGGGGTGGGATAAGGCGGGAACCCACATCAGCATTAATACATCATGGGATAAAAAGGTATATAAAACCGATGCTGATGCTTCAGGCAAATTTGTGGTAAAGGTTACTACGCCCGTTTATGGCGGCCCGTACCAGATAACGATTAGTGACGGGAAATCTGTAGTGTTGAATAATGTACTTATTGGCGAAGTGTGGTTATGTGCCGGACAATCTAACATGGAAATACCAATGAAGGGTTATAAAAGCCAACCGATATTAAATTCTAATGAGGCTATTCTCGAATCAAAAAATCCCGATATCCGTTTGTTTAATGTACCGAGAGGATCTACAATCGCTTTGCAAACTGATATTAAGCCAAGCCAATGGCAACAGGCATCGCCCGAATATGTAGCTAAATTTAGCGCGGTTGGTTATTACTATGGCAGGTTACTCAATAAAATGCTGAATATGCCTGTTGGTTTGATCTGCTGTGCATATGCCGGTTCATCCATACAAGCCTGGATGAATGCAGAAGAGCTTAAGCCTTATCCGGAGATAAAAATACCTGCCTTTACCGATTCGATAAAAGAAGTTAGCCGTACGCCAACTACTTTGTACAATGCCATGCTACATGGTGTAATTGGTTACGGTATTAAAGGCGCTATTTTTTACCAGGGTGAATCGAATTATGATTTTCCGGCGCAATATGATTTGTTATTTACAAGCTACGTAAAAAATCTCCGCGAGAAATGGGGCATTGGCAATTTTCCTTTTTATTATGTGCAGATAGCGCCTTATGACTATGCGCAACTACCACCATATAATAAAGGCGGTAAATATAATTCGGCATTTTTGCGGGATGTACAACGTTTGGCAGAAGATAAAATACCCAACTCAGGAATGGTGGTGACCATGGATATAGGCGAGCAGCAAACCATTCATCCACCAAGAAAACAACAGGTGGGCGAGCGTTTGGCTTACCTGGCACTTGCAGAAACCTATGGCATGCAAGGCTTTGGTTATCATAGTCCAACTTATGAGTCCATCACCATAAAAGGCAGCTCTGCTATTATTAAATTCAAAAATGCAGCAAACGGGTTGACTTCATTTTTAAAAGATTTGAATGATTTTGAAATATCAGGTGCAGATAAACATTTCTATCCTGCCAAAGCGGAAATCAACGGCGGCTCTGTAAGTGTAAGCAGCAGCCAAGTACCTAACCCGGTTGCTGTGCGTTACGCATTTAAAGATTTTGTAGTGGGTGATATTTTTGGCACGGATGGCTTACCTGTATCGTCATTTCGTACAGATGATTGGGATTACAGCGTTCAATGACTAACCCATTAAATAAATCGTCATTGTTCTTGGGCCATGCGCGCCCAATACTAATGACTGTTCAATATCCGCGGTTTTTGATGGGCCTGCTATAAAAGTTCCGAAACCATATTTATCATTAGCAATGAGCTTATAAGCTTCGTGCATGGTTGGTAATATGTTTGACGTATGCACAATTACCGATAAATGCTGACAAATAAAAGGCAATGCCCTTACCAATACCTTATTTTCTGTTACCCATACCGCTCCGTTTTCAGCTACAGCAAAACTTGCTTCTATAATCGCTTTATCAACGTTCTCCAGACTGTGTCCCTGCTTAGTTTTTTTTGTAATGAGTTCCATTATATCTCCTAAAAGCGGTACAGTAGTTACCTCGCGGATATCGGCTGCCATATCGCTTAACAGCAGATAGCGAACATCACCCATACTTTTAACCGGTATCACTTTACCACCTATAGCGGTTAAGGTGCTGATAAATTTCGCTACTAAATCGGTGTTATCGCCCAGTAACATATCCACGTTAGGCAAGGCTGCAAATGTGGGTTGATTTTGACTTACCGCCTGTAAAATTTCATCTCTGCTATTCATATTGTGTTTGATTTAGTTTTATTTAATTATCCCTGTTTTTATCATACCATTCGCCAAAAGATTGCTGGGGCACCTTAGGCATATCGCGGTGTTTGTACCACGGGTTTAGCTGATTGTTAACCGCGAAGGGGACCAGTTTCATGGTAAACCTGGCTGCCTTACCCGCCATATGGTATTTACCCGGCGATGCCAGCACCCAGGCCATCGCCTGCATACTTGCCTTTTTTGCAGCCGGAACATATCCTTTCTGTACAATCACTTGTCGCCATTTATAAAGCTGATCGTGGATATCAATTTTAACCGGACAAACATTGGTACATGAACCGCAAAGCGTTGACGCGAATGGCAGGTCGGCATATTTTTCCATATCCAGGTTAGGTGCCAAAATAGAACCGATTGGGCCTGAGATGGCATAATGATAGCTATGCCCGCCGCTGCGGCGATAAACCGGGCAGGTGTTCATACAAGCCCCGCAACGGATACATTTTAACGAGTTGCGAAAATCTTCGCGGCCTAATTGTA